>Ga0208410_1000345_pt1 | contig 27766 bp, 17 predicted proteins | sample ETN02SmetaG_3_FD_185787 | JGI IMG/M metagenome (GOLD analysis project Ga0208410, IMG submission 185787) | Marine microbial and viral communities from oxygen minimum zone, Eastern Pacific Ocean - ETNP2014F10-02SV257 (SPAdes) (version 2) | ecosystem: Environmental > Aquatic > Marine > Oceanic ... | reverse complement strand
CGTCGAGTTGGTTGGTTCGGTCTGTTACTACAATGCGACGTTCGTTCGTTCGTTCGTTCGTTCGTTCGCTCGTTCGTTCGGCGTCGTCCCTCTTCGTCGCTCTCAATCACCCCCCAGTCGTCGCCCGCGACCGGCAAAGTACCTCGTGTGCGGCGGTTGCACGGCGTTGGACGCCGCGTGCACGGCGCCGCTGCCGCTGTTGATGTAATCCGCCAACGCGCGCGCAAACTTTGGCGTGGGAACGAGCGTGCGACACCCCGCGTGCGCCGGATACAGCGTCGTGGCAAAGTACCACGCGTGTCCGGCGATGATGCCCAAGAAATCTGGCATGGGATCGCCTCCCATGAGCATCGTCATCAAGAGCATGGCCCACGGAAAGTAAAACGCGCCGACGCGCACGACGCCCATGAGCGACACCCTCGCGCGAGGATTCTCTCGACTCCACATGTACAGACACATGAAAATTAAACTATCCGCGTAAAACGCCTGCGCCAACGACGGCACGACGAACTCTAACGGCGTCAACACGCCGACCCCGAAGAGTAAAAACGTGATGAAATCCGCCGTCCCCGTCCTCCCCGTAAACGTCTGTCGCTCGAGCGACACCGCGTACTGCGCGATCATCACCAAACGCATGGCAAATCCCAACGAAAACTTTCCTATGAAGACAAAGTTCGTCACCACTCGCCACACCTGCCACTCCTCGCGCACGCGCGTCCACGACAGCGCCATCGATCGCGGGTCCACGAAATTCAGGTGAAAACCGATCGTCGACAGCGCGCACGACGCGAACCAAAACTTGGACACGGGCGGTAAGGACGCGTACCACTCCCCGGGTCCATCGTTCGCCATCCTCTCACACGTCTCTCTCTCACACTTCGGAGGTCCCGAGACGATGAGTGACGCGCGCATGCATGACACGTCACGCGTGCGCATCTTTTTCAATCCATTCATTCTCATTCTCTCTCGCGTCGTCATCGTTCGTCGTCCGTCCTCGTCGAACGCGAATCGTGTCGTCGAACGCAGAGACCATGTCCTCGGCGGTGCGACGCGTCGTCGTGTTCGGTGGGAACGGGTACGTCGGCGCCGCCGTCTCGCGCGCGCTCGTCGAGTCCGAGCAGTGGATGACGACGGCGACCGGGAACGGGACCGGGACGGCGTCGACGTCGACGTCGACGTCGACGTCCGCGCCGAGGGTGGCGGTCGCGTGCGCGTCTCGGTCGGGTGCGCCTCCGACGTGGGCGCGACGCGAGCGATGGGTGGAACGGGTCGAGTGGGTGACGTGCGACGCGCTGGACGCGGAGACGTGCGAGACGACGACGCGAGACGCGGACGCGGTGGTGACGGCGATCGGGGCGTTGCCGATGCCGTGGATGGGAAGGGAAGAGATCGTGCGATTGAACGGGGACACGAACGTCGTGCCGGGACGGGCGGCGATGATGAACGGAACGACGCGATTGGTGGTCGTGGGGGCGACGATTCCGCCGCTCGTTCCGGGACTGGCGGCGTACGCGCGAGGGAAAGCGCTCGCCGAGACGTTCGCGCGAGACGAGTTCGCGTGCGTGGACGAAGGGAGAAGCGCCGTGGTGTTACGACCGGCCGCCGTGAGCGGGACGAGACGCGTGGGCGGTGGAGTGAGTCTCCCACTGTCGCTCGTCATGGATCCCGCGCGCGTCGTCCTTCGCGCGACGGGGTCGGCGGCGGCGATCGCGCACGCGCCCGTGCCTCTGGAGAACGTCGCGCGCGCCGCCGCGCGAGCCGCGCTGGACTTTGAATGCGAAACGTTTGATCGAGGATTTAGCGTCGTGTCCAACGCGTCGCTCATCACGGAAGACTATTACAATCTTTTAAAACGCAAACCCGCGTAGTAGACGAGTACGAAATCGCGCGCCCTCTTCGCTCTACGCTATTCCCGCAGCCTCCGCGATGGCTTGTTTAGCCCGTCCCAATCGGCGTCTGCGTTCCCACGGCATCTCGTCGTCGTGCACGCGCACGCGTCGCCTCGGTTCCTCGTCCGTCTCTTCCAGCGTGACGCGCACGTGACTTCGCGGTCGATGCATCGTCCCCGCGCGTCCTCTTCCGTGAATGGAAACCCTTCTGAGATACTGTCCTTTCCCACACGTCGCCTCCGCGACGACGAGACGATCTCGATCGAGACCTTGATTATTCACCGCGTTCCCGATCGCGCTCTGAATCACTCGTCCGATCGTCTTCGCCACGCGTTTCGGGCTCAGATTGCACTGAATCAACGCGTCCTCGGCGCGAAGACCGCGAACGACGCGTAAAAACGCGCCAAACTTTTTCGGTGACCCCTTCGCCCCTCTCAACACCGCACTCGCGCGTTCAGAGAGACCACCATCCGTGAGCGCGCCCGGTATGAACGCCCCGCGCATCGCGCTCGCCGGCGCGGGCGACCGTCGAAGCGGACTCGCGCCGGGCTCGCGGGGCGTCGACGTCGACGCGTCCCCGGACTCCGCGAACGCGCCCGCGGACGCGCGCGCACCGCGCGTCGCGAACGGCACCGATCCATCCATCCCCTTGGCGCCTCCCCGCGTCGTCGTCGTCGTCGTCGTCGCCCTCATCGCGCCGCCTCGCGCGAGGTTCTCCACCACCGCGAGCGTCGACGACGACGACGAACGCGACGACATCGACGTCGACGTCGACGTCACCGCGCTCGACGACGCGCGAAGACGCAGCGCGCGCCACAGTGTCATCGTCGTCATCGCGTCGGACGCGTCGACGACCGCGGGACGTCGCGTCGGAACCGAATCGAAATCGTAATCGACCCGGACGGCGGCGTGTGCGGGACCGACTCCCTGGACGCGGCCACGACACGACTCCCTCGTTCGGAGGGTCATGACTCGAGAGACACGGGACGGGACGTGGGACGGGGGACGAGGACGGGAAAGGCCGAGGCGAGGCGTCGAGCGGGGGTGGGCGGGGAGATGAGGTTCGTGGTGATTGATGCGTCGTGTGTGCGCTCAGAGTTCGTCTCTGGGAACGTCGACGCCGTCCGTGGCGTCGAAATCGAACCATTCCTCGTCGGCGAAGACGTCGGCGGCGGGGCGGTGTAAACCGCGCGCGGCGCGTTCGCGTCTCCAAATCTCAGCCTGTTCGCGACGCACGGCGTCCCAATCCTCGCGCTCGGGCGCGGGGTCGTCGACGTCGGTGTGGTGGTTCGTCGTCGTCGACGTCTCGGTCTCGATGTCACCGTCCGCGCGATCGTTCTCGACGTGAAATTTCGCATTGTCGAGAAGGTTCCACACCGGCGCCGAGTTGCCGGTGGGGGTGTTTTTCAATTCAGACGTCGACGCCATGCACATGAGCGTGACCATGGTGTCGTGCCAAAGTTCTCTGTTCGCGCGCTCCTGCGCGGACTCGAAGACGTGGTGCACCACCTCGTCGAGCGCCTCGGGGGATAGCGTCTCGCCGGAGAGGGCGCGTTCGACGTGCGCGTGCGTCTCGAGCACGCCTTCGTTTCGCAACCACTCAAAGCATCGCCACCGTTCCATGTCTTTAATTTTCATGTCCGCCATGGCGACTTCGGGTGAGTTGACGAAATCAATCACTCGCTGGGTCGTCTTCTTCGCGCCCTTGTACGCTATGCCTCGCCTTTTGTACGCGCGCGGAAACAGTTGCACCGTCGGCAAACCGGTGATGTTGTACCTCGCCGCGGCGTCTCGAGCGGTTTCGACGTCGAGGCGACCGACCTTGACGGGTCGACCCGTGAGTCGACGCTCTTTCGCAAAGTGCGCGCCGACCTGTTCGTAATCTCTCTCGAACGCTTTGCAGTGTCCACACCATTTCGCGTAGAATTCAATCAAGACGTCGTGCGTCTCGTCTCGCACGTACTCGTCGACGCCGTCACCCGTCACCTCGTCCACCGCGGGCGGCACGACCACGCGCTCGCCCACTCTCCGCCCGAGGGCGTAATTCAACCACTCCACCGTCTCCTTGACGTTCAGCGCCCCCTTATACCTATTCGGCGCTCGTATTTTTGTCTCTCCTCTCGGCGTCACGTAATACCATCGATTCTTCTTCAAAATGGTCACGAACGGCGCGTTCGTGGCGTTCAACGCCGCCGTCGCGTTCGGCGTCGCGCGCGCGTCCGGAACTTCGACGAACACCACGCTCGACGACGCATCCATCGACGTCTCCTCGTCCTTCTTTTCAAACAATTCAGCCGCGTATCGAAACTCGTCGACGTACGCCGCGCACAGTTCGCAGTGCGGCACGAAGAGTCCCAACACCACCGTGCGCTCGCGAAGCGCGTCGAACAGTTCGCGCTCGTCCAGGGTGGAGAAGTAATTCTTCGTGCGTCCATCCATCGTCGTCGCCGTCCTTTCCGTCGTCGCCGTCGTCTCCATCGTCTCCATCGCCCACGTCGTCGTCGTCTTCACCGTCATCGTCATCATCATCACGATGAAGGTCCACGCGACGCGCGTCGTCCCCACCCATCGCATCGGTCGCCGGATCGTCCTCGCCTCGACCCTCCCTCGCACCGGTCACCGGTCACCGGTCACCGGTCACCGGTCACCGCCGCGCGTCTCCCTCGGCGTCACCGTCTGACGACCGTTTCGATGGCATCCTCAGAGCGTGACGCGTCGTCGTCGCGTCGTCGCGTCGTCGCCCGACGTCGTCGCCCGACGTCGTCGCCCGACGACGTCGCCGTGCGACCGAACCCATGCGTCGCGCGAACGACGCCGAGGCTGCCGACGACGACGCCGCCGACGACGACGACCATGATTTCGAACGCGCCTTTACCGTCACCGCGCGGATTCACGAAGACATGCGCGACGACGGGACGCGCGCGTTCGATGTCGACGACGGCGCGCGCGCCGAGTACTGGAAAAAATCTAAATCTCGCGCGAACGTCGTCCTGGTGACGTTTTTGGAGGAATACGCGCGTGAAATCGAGGGAGGAGGACGGGTCTCGGCGGCGGCGCTGCGTCTCGTCGGCGTCGACGCGACGACGCCGTATTCGTTGGCGCTTCGAAACGCGAGCAAGGCGTGCGCTCGATCGAAGACGGCGGTGACGAACAGAACGAGCGCGTTATCTTTGCGCGGGGTCGGGGTGACGATGGTGGACGTCATCGAACGGTTTTGGCGTCGAAGTCATCGACCGACGAGGACGGCGTACGGCGAGACGCTTCCAGCGATGCGACTGGGGACGTTCGGGGGGGGTGAGACGGCGCGAATCAATCGCGGGTCATCGTATTTCGACGCCCCGCGAGCGTCCGCACCGATGCGGGCGTCGACGAGCGAACCGCGAGAGAATCGAGCGAATGACGACGCCGGCGCGCCCAAGCGTCGCCGCGTCGCCGCCAAGACGTGGGTGCCTGGATATCGCACGGCGCCCTTCGCGCTTCTCGTCACCATGCACAGACTCGCGCTCGAGGGGAGAGACGTGGTGACGAAACGCGAACTTGAGGACGAGGCGGAGGCGAGCGGGTTGAGCGAACGCGGGATTAAACCCAAGGCGCCGTCGCACGCGGGTCCGTCGTTCGGAGGCGCGCGCGCCGGGACGCGCTTTACGTATTCGGGATGGAGCTGTTTCAATAAACAGCTCAAGGCTGTGCAAAACGGGTACGAGGAACCCATGGTGCACACGTGGAAGAAATCGACGCTCATGCAGATTCGTCTGAGCGAGACTGGTCGAAAACTCGCCGAAAAGTTACACGCCGCCGCCGAAACGAGAGGAGACTGCGCGTGCGGTTTCGGGCGAAGCGTCGGCGTCGGCGTCGGCGAAGAAGAAGAATCGCCACCGTTCGGCGCGAGAGATGCCCCGGTGAATGACGACGACGATGATTTGGTCATTCTCGACGAACACGGTGCGTGGACGCCCGTGCCTTCGCAGACGGTGCGCGAACCGACGGCGACGGCCACGCCGACGAGGCGACCCGTCCCGCGACGCGCCGCCGCCCTCTCCAATCTCGTCACGCCGTCTCGACGAGAATGGACGCTCCCGCCGCTCGCGCCCGGACAGACGTACGCAGACACGTACGACACTGTGCTCATCATCGATAGTTCGGAACAGAAGATGAATGAATCGCACATCGGGTACTTTCGCGCGCACGGCGTCGAGACGATACGCATGAGACTCGACGCCGGGGATTTCGCGTGGGTGGCGCGTCCGAAGATGTCGACGAGCGTCGAGAGCGCGTACGTGCTCGATTATCTCATCGAACGGAAAGAGGTGAAGGATTTACAGGCGAGTTTCATGCAGAGCAAGGATAAAGGAAATCGGTACCTGCGACAAAAGTACCGCATGATGAATTATTCGGGGATTAAAAACTTAATCTATCTCGTCGAGGGCGACTTATCCTCGACGACGACGGCGGTGGGGACGTACTTTCGAAACGGACAGATGTTTCAGTCAAGAGCCGCCGGTATGCGACCGAAGGACATGCGCAAGAGATTATTGAGCACGCTCGCGCGCACGGAAATCGTCGATGGATTCAAGGTGGCGAACACGGTTGATTTGGACGGCACGAAACGACTGTTGACGCACGCGACGCTCGCCCTGCACGCGACGCTCGGACCGCTCGCGAAATCAAAGGCGACGAGAAAGGCTCGAACATTTGCCGAGTACGTGCGCGACTTTAAGGCTGCGCAGAGTCGAGAAGACTCTGTGAAAAACACGTGGACGTCCATGCTCGCCCAGGTCGAGGGTGTAGGACCGGAAAGGGCGGTGGCAATTGCCGATGTCTTCCCGACGCCGCACGCGCTGAAGAGGCGCTTCGACGAGGACGGGATTCGCGCGTGCGCGTCGATCGCGAACATTGTTACCGCGTCGAAACGCGTGGGTCAAGCCGCGAGTCACCACATACGACAAGCCTTCTTCCCAACCTATGCGTAATATTGTGCAATTCTATAGTAGTGAGCTAGACGACTTGTGCGAGAATGTCCACACGACGTCGGCGATAGGCGCGAATGAGCTCGCGCGAGTACTCATCCAAGGGCGCGAGCGCGTCGTCGATCTTTTCGGTTGCCGCCACCATGTCCGCGTGTATCTCTTTCGCGCGCTCTCGCACCGCGGCGACGGCCATCTCTTCGTCCCCGCACATCTCCTCAAGCAAAAGGAGCATGGAATCGCTCACGAAACCGTTATCACCTAAAACTAAATCTTGAATGAAACGCCTGCGTAAACCCGTCTTCGGGTCTTTGGCGTACGTTCCGTACTTTTCGCACACGAGTTTCACCACCCGCTCCTTCTCTCGATGCCACACCTCGTCGTCCTGCGGCACGCCGCACAGCGCCTGGTACCAATCGAGCGCCTCGCGTCCGTTTTCAAACAACTTCACGCGATTGAAGTCGTTCCTTTTCGGAATGAACCCGTAAAACAGGGCAAAGTGTCGATCGCTCTGGTCACCGTACGAAAACAACAATTCATCACCCTCCTTCACGTCCCTCGTCGCTCGCACGGTGAATTCACCATCCTCCAACGACCAATCCGCGTTGACTTCGCTCGGCGCGCTCGTGTGATTGATCAAATCCGCCACCGGCACCATGGCGCGTCTCGGAGGTCGATCGCCTCGTTCATTTTCGATTCGAAACGTTCTCGAGTGCACGAGAGACACCGCCCACCGCCATTCATCCTCACTCAACGCGTCATCGAGCGTTTTTTCCTCTTGAAACGACGTTTCGATTTGCTCGGCGAACGTCGTCGCGTCTCGGCGCGCGTCGTCGTCGTCCAAACCCGCGGCGATGATTTCGACACACTTTGGATCGTTCGCGAGTCCTATCGCCGGCGCACCGAACGCCGGTAACGTCATCGCGTACGCTCGCATGAACTTCTCGCGCGCCTCATCGTCGTCATCGCCGCCGGTTCCTCCCGCGTCTCGTCTCGTCTCCACGACGCGTCTCGCCAGTTGCCTCGACCACGTCCTCGTTGAATCGCTCGGATCGTCCACGAGCGCGCGTTCGGGCACCGCCACCGCGAGCACGCGCTCACCCGACGCGATGTTCTTCGTCGCCAGTAATCCCCGCACGCCGTCCGCGTTCTCTCCGCACCGCACGCGCGCGGACGCGCCGACCGCGTCGAGGAGAAACGCAACCGACGCGTCGACATCCTCCGTCGTCGACGGCGCGGACGAGACGCTCGACGCGCTCGAGACGCACCGACGCGTCGAGGATGCGCGCGTCCATCGCGCGCGCGCGCGAAACACCGACGCGCGCGGCGTCGACGCACGCATCGCGCGCGAGATTATCACGACGGGCCACCGGAGGCGGGACGACGAAGACGAGCGACTGATTGATTGATTGATGTCGTATGATACATTCTCTCTATTGGTGGATGGGAATTGGTGCGAGCGCGACGCGACGCGACGCGACGCTTTCGTTCCTCGAACCGCGCCGGCGCGCGTCGTCGTTCGCGTTCGCGTTCGTTCGCTCGGCTCGCGCTCAGTGTTGTCCGCCGCCGTACGCGCCGTTCAAACCGGAGAAGATTTGCGGCGTGGCACCGTCGCTGGAGTACATCGAACGCAACGTGCGTCGCACGACGTGATTACGCCACTTTTTCCCCTCCTCAAAGTCCTCCGGCAACTCTCGAACGCCCGCCATGCGCTTGGACTTGGCGGCGGTGAAGCCCGGGCTCGCGACGAGTTGTCTCGTGCAAAAGAACGTGCACAGACCCACGGCGCCGCCGATGGCGACGAAGATGGGGTACACCTGGATGCGCGCGCGCGCGCGTCGTCTGTCAGTCGTTCGGTTCGCGATATGCGCGCGTCGGTTCTGTCTTTCGAGCGGTCGATCGCCGACTCATTATTTTAGGGTATCCGTTCGCGGTCGCGTCGTCGCGCGCGTCGTCGTCGCGTCGCGCGCTCGGTCGACAGTGCGCACCTCTGGTCTCAACCAACGCTGGGCGAACGTCAAACCGCTCATGTTGTCGTCGTCGTCGTCGTCGTCTGGCGTCCGCCGTCGCCCGAGTCACGTCCGTCCCGCGCGGAAATCGTGAAGGATTTTCTCTGATCGACCGTTCGTGACTCGATGAAGGGGGGGGGTAAAGGTCAAGAAAAATCTAAGAACTTGCTTCGCGCGCGCGAGGGCGATGCGTACATTCGTGCATTGGGAAAATTACAGTCGAGCGAAATCGTGTTCACCATTACTTTTTCCTCGACGGGTCGCCGGTGTCCATCGAACAATCCCGCGACGTCTGCGGCTGGTTTTTCGCTTTTTAATTTGCAGCGCGCTTCCGGGCGAGTTTGCGAAGATAGTCCTTCTTGCGCTCGCCGTTCCATTCATCGACGATGAATTTCTTCACGGCGACTTTGACGGCTTTTTTTAACTCGTCGTCAGCCTTTTTAATATCGTTCGATATGAAATGCATCACCCTTGCAAACTCCTTGCCGTAGGCGTCGAGTTCGTCCTCTCTGTCTCGAGTGACGATGCGCCTCACGAGAGAGTCGCGAGTGAGATTCTTGGCTGGCTTTATGCCAGTTTTCTGCTGAACCATCGTCCTGAGGAGCGCACGGTTATTCCCACACTCGTTCTTATCTATGAGTTTGGGCACAGGCACGTCCCCGTGTGCGCTCTGTTTCACGTAAAATTTCCGCACCTCGGCCACGTCCGCCATGAGCGGAAATGACTTCCGAGCCACGTGTTCCCATCCTTCAAACTCGCGAAACATCATGCTAAAGTACGCGCCCGTGTACGATTCGAAGAGACGGGCGGCCTCCTCGCACGTGAGCTCAACGCCTTCCGAGTTGAGCCACTCGAACGTGTCGCCGTCGTAGAGCTCCTGGGTCTCCTCGCTCAACAGACCCTTTTCGAGACGCGCCTCCCAGAGCGCATCGAAATCATCGTGCGGGAGAGCGAAATTCGACAATCGCGCCGGATTGTATCGATACGGTCCGTACGCGGCGGCGTTCTCTTTCGGCATGCGAAACTGCGCGCACAATTGTTGCCACGTCTTCTCGAACACGGAAAGAAACGTACCTTGCTCTCTGAAAAAGCTCCAACTCAACACCCCCTTCCACGCGCGCTCGTCCAAGTCTCGTTCGGGATCCTTCCCATCGCCCGCGTAGTCGAACCAGATGCAGGGCAACTCCTCGTTAAACTGCCCCGGTCTCCTTTCGGCCAACTTCTCGGCCGACGGTCCGCGAATTTCCGAGACGCGCCACTGCTTGATCACGTTCCCATTCCTGTCGCGCTTCGATCGCGCCATGAAGAATGTCGAGCGTCTGAAGAATGTCGAGCGTCTGAAGCTCTTCGCGCGCGCGCCTCGTTCTTTGCGGTGGTTGAGTGATTGATTTGGATTGATTGATTGATTGATGAATTGGTGACTCAGCGTATCTATCGTCGTCGTCGTCGTCCATTGGAGATTGGAGATTGGAGATTCGTGTGTTTGCGTCGCGTCGTTCACGCGCGCGCGAAGGACGCCGAACCATCGCGAGAGGCGTCGAGTCGAGACGCCGCGACGAAGAGGTCGCGACGGGTGATGATGCCGGCCAACGTGCCCTCGTTTTCGTCGCTCGCGCCGTCGCGCACGACGGGGAGGTGGCGAAGGGAGAGACGAGAGAAGAGATCCCACGCGCGCTCGAGCGAGACGCTCGCGGCCACAGTCGTGGGGGCGACGTGCATGAAGACTCCGAGATCGCACCGTCTCTCGCGCTCGACGTCGGAGAGACCGAGTCGGGTGATGATGGACGCTCGCGCGCGACGGTCGTGTCGATCGCTTCCGCGATGGTGGTACTGACGCATCACCCTGGAGAGCTCTTTGCAGTACTCGGACACGCGTTGATTCACCACCGAAGGGTCGTTTCCCACGGATGGTGATTGGTCGGCGGCGGCGACGGGGACGTGCACCAAATTTTCGACAAAGGCTCGTCTCGAGAGTAACACGAGCAATTGCTTGCGAAGGATGAGACCGATGACTCTGTTGTCGGCGTCGACGACGGGGAAACCGTTGTGACGAGTCGTCGCCAACGCGCGTTCGATGACGCCCACTTTTTCGATTGATTTGAACGTCACGACTGTTCGCGTGCACGCATCGAACGCCGTGCGCGGCTCGCCCGTCGCTGACGATTTCGACAGGGATTTCGGCGGACGCGCGTGCAAAAATGGAATGTTCGCGCGAACCAACTGCTCCTCGTACACGCTCGAACCGAAGAGCCCGGAGACCAAGTTGGCGCTCGCGACGGCGATCAACAATGGGAACAAAAACGCAGATTTGCCGACGCCCTCGAGAACGATGACGACGACGGATACGGTGGCGCGAAACGTTCCCGCCAAGGCGGCTGTCGCGCCGACGAGCGCGTACGCGTGATGATTGACGCGTAAACCTGTCCCACGAAGCGCTCGCTCGACGACGATCGCGCTCGCTCGTCCTAAGAGACCGCCGTACAAAATCGTCGGCATGAACAAACCGGCGGGCAGGCTCAAATTCGCCGCCGCGACGAGTCCGAACACCGTCGCGAGGGCGGAGATCATCAACGCTCTGAGCGAATGCACGCCCGCGGGCGCGCCGAGCACCCACGCGATGACGTCCTCTTTGCTCGACAAAAGGATGGATCCGACGTCGGCGAACTCTTGAGATTTGCACCACAGACGCGTGCGCGCCTCGACCCATTTCGTCTCTTGACTTTTGGTCGTCTTCACGCACGATCCCCCGAGGGAAGCGATGTAAAACACGGCAAAACACGACACCGTCACCGATATGATGTGCGTCAAGCGTCCGATTTTCGTCGGCGGCGTGAACATCGACGTGAAACCGATGAGTTTTGTCACGACGCCGCTGATGATGCCGCAGAAGCCGGCGAGCGCCGCGAAGAATGGAATTTCGACGAGGTAATAGGTGGAATCGAAATCACCCATGGAGATCAAACCCGGACTCTTCATCGCCGTGTGTCCGGCGACGCTCCATCGTCGTAAAATCGCCAAGACAAAGGTCGCGATGGTCGCCGACAACAACGCGCGTCTCGTCGTCGACGCCTTCCAAAACGTCGACGCCTCCTCGAGACTGTACAACACGCCGCCGATTGGCGCGCCGAACGCCGCCGCGAGACCCGCGGCGACGCCCGCCGAGACGAAATCAGAACGATCCAAATCGCTCTGAAACAAATCCGCCGTACCGGACGCGCCGTGCACGAATTGCATCGCCACTCCCGCGCCGATGTGCACCAACGGACCCTCGGGACCGATCATGAGACCCGATCCGACGGAAAGCACCGTCGCGATCGCTTTGACGACGACGACGTTCAGACTAAACGCGTTCGGCACGTGTATCCCATTCAACACCGCCATGACGTAGTGCACGCCCGCACCTTTCGCGTTGGGCGCACCGTATATCGTCGCCGCCCCCGCGCCCGCCGCGAGCGCCGCGCCGACGCTCGCGCTCGCGAACGCCGCGAGCGCCGTCTCCCCCCGCGCGCCCTCTCTCGCCGCCGCCTCGAACACCGCCCGCCGCGCGCGATACATGCCTCTGATCCCGACATCGATCGCGAACGCCGCGCACCCGATGCACAACCCGATAGATGCGGCCACGACCCACTTCGCCGACGGACACCTCGACGTCCCTCGTCTTCGAGACCACGTCGAGTCGACGTCGTTGAAATCCAACGATTCGATCCCGATCGCGCGTTCTCCCGCCCGCGCCGACATCGACGTCGACGCGCGCCGTAACACCCCCACGTACGTCGATCGCGTCCTCGCCGCGAACGGTCTCGTCTCGTCGTCGTCGTCATCCTCGTCGTCGTCGTTCCCGTCATCCTCGTCGTCGTCGTCTCGCCCATCGTCTCGCCCGTCCCCCATCGCATCCTCCTCGAGTTCCCCGTCCGATTCGTACCCCGATCCCACGACGTCCACGCGCATCAACGGCGTCGACGTCGACGTCGACGCATCGTCGTTCGCGTCCATCGTCCCGCGTCGGTACGAATTCGTCGATGTCGTCGCGCGGTCGAGTCCCGTCCCGTCGCGCGACGCGACGCGCGCGCCTCCATCGCGCCTCCATCGCGCCTCGCCGCCGAGACTCCGAGAATTTGCGTCGATTCGTATTCCGAGACGGTGTGTCGAGTCGGTCGAGTCAATGTCAATGCGATGCGATGCGCGAGGATGAATGAATGAGTGAATGAATGAATGATGGTCGACGAACGGGGAGTGTGACGCGCGCGACGAGGTGGGGAGAGAGACGCGCTCGGTCTTCTTCTCCTCCTCCGACGTCGACGTCCATCGCGAGCGACGAGCGACGCGACGATGGAGGGTGGTGATTCGACGGATGCGGCGTCGATGAGCGCCAAGATTGCGCGATTGACTGGTGTCGTTCGACGGTTACACGCGGCGTGTGAACGAGGAGAGCGAGAGCGAGAGAGGGCGGTGGAGGCGTTCGCGAGGGATGTCGCGTTGACGCGAAGCGAGGCGTCGTGCGCGGTGTTGCGAGAGACGGCGGCGAGGGAACGGGCCGAGGAGGAGACGCGCGCGAGCGCGGCGGCGGGGGCGGTGAGAGAGGCGAAGACGCGCGCGTGCGTCGAGGAGACGGTGATGCGAGGAGAGATGGAGCGAAGGGCGGCGGTGGAGACGATGCGGAGGGAGTGTGAGGAGAGAGAGCGAGCGCGAGAGCGAGAGTGTGGGATGAAAATTGCCGACGCGAAGGCGGCGTGCGAGCGTCGACGCGAGGCGACGGAACGGGCGAGGGTCGAGGCGCTGGAACGCGAGCGAGAGGCGCGAGAGAGAATCGTGGGGCACGCCGAGGCGGTGGAGCGAGAGTTGAAGAGCGAGTTGGAGTTTGAGAGACGCGAACGGGCGCGAATCGAGGATGCGTTCGAGCGAGAGCTCGAGAGGGAGAGGGAGCGCCTCGCCGCCGCCGTCGCCGAGGTCAACGCCGCCGCGAACGCGAGAGAGGAGCGAGAGAGAGAACAGGAATCAGCGCGAGCGCTCGAGATGGAGGCGTGCGTGAAACGGTGTGAAGAGAAAATATCGTGCGAACGCGCGACGGCGAGAGAAAAGTACGAGAGACAGCGATCGGCGTATGAGTTTCTGGAAAAATCGCTCGCCGAGACCGAGTCAGAGTTGGAGTGCACGAGAAGAGCGCACGAGGCGTGTCGGCGAACGCTTGAGGAAGCGACGACGAATTTGACCGATAGAGAAAGTGCGCTCGTGCGCTCGCGAACTGAGTTAGCGGACGGTGCGAAGAGCGCGGACGCGATGCGAGAAGAGATTGATAGTTTACGGGCGCTGGTCAGCGAATCGGCGGATGAGTTGACGCGCGCGCGCGACTCGCACGCGACGAGCGTCAGTGAGCGCGCGCGGTTGGAAGAAACGCTTCAATCCGAACGCAACGATCGCGAGGCACTCGTGACCGAACACGAAGAAAAACTGCGTGAACTCGAGGAACAAGTGCGATTGTTGAAGGAGGCGTCCGATCGAGGCGAACGCGAAGCGGCGAGCGCGGCGAAAGATTCCGACGAAAAGCTCAAGAGTCTCTTGGACGAGCTCGACAAGCGAAGCGAAAAGGTTGAAGTGGAACGCCAAGAATTGATATCTTCGTACGAATCGCGAATGAAGGCGATGGATCTCGAACATGAAGCGCGACGTGCGGCGTTGAGCTCTGAGTACGCTGAGCGCGAGAGAACGATCGAGTCTGAGAGCGAGAGAGGATTGAGCGCGGTGGACGCGTCGTGGCGTCAGAAAGAAATGAAATGGGCCGACACCCAGCGCCGGATGCAGGAATCCGTGGATTGTTTGACGTTGCGCGAAAAACAAGCGAACGAATTGACGCAAATGTACGAAGCTCGCAACCACGCGCTCGCGTCCGAGTTGGAACGCTTGAAAACTGACATCGACGCGAGAGAAAAGTGCTTCACGGATCAAGTACGCGAATTAAAATTGACAGAGCACGCACTAGAGGCGCTCACGCACAAGTTGGAACGACAGCTCAGCGAACAAGTGATGGAATCCGAATCCGCCCGCGTCGCCGAAGCGAAAAGTTTTCAGGACGAAACCGCGCGATTAAACGCTCTTTGGGAGCGAAAGACAAAGGAAAACATTGAAGTCGCGCTCGAACGATCGAATACGGAACATGAACATGCCCTGGCTCGGCTCGCCGAGGACATGGATTTGAAGGCGAAAGCGGAGGTCGCTAGAGCCGTCGCCAACGTATCCGAGGCGTATCACACGAACGAACGCGAATTGAGGGAAGAGATAGACGCGCTGAATCGCGAGCACGCGCGCCAGACAGTTGAAATGACCGCGTCGCACGAAAATCAATTGCGTGCTTTGAGGGAGGATTACGACGGTCGACTGGAATCCGTGACTTCAGCTCACAGCGACGAACTGGAAAGAATGACCAATTCTCACGCGGAATGCGTCGGTGTTTTGCAGAAAGAGCACGAAAAACACGTGAAACAATCAATGTCAGAAGCCGTGCGTCTCGCGGTTCGCGAAGTCGAAGCACAACACGAAGTACGCTCGGCCGAGATGATGGAAAAAGCAACAACCAGCGCCGAGGCAGAGCTGAAACGCGCGACGGAGGAACACTCGAAAGAAATGGAACAACTCGATCGAGAATACGGAGCGAAAATAGAATCGTGCATAGCTGTGAGCGCAGCTCTGGAGCTCGAACGTGAAACTCTGCGAGGTCAGCTTCGTCGGGTTCGCGAGGAGTTTTGCGCGTTGGAAATGCAGCGGGCGACGGATAACGATAGGTCCAAGGAAGCCGCCGCTGCCACCGCGTACGCGCACGAGAACGAAATCGAAACGTTACGTAAAGAGCATAAATCTGTCGTGGCTCGAATGCAGGACGTGAACGAGTCCGCGGCGAGAACCGCGAACGAGGCTCTCGCCGCCTCCAACGCCGAAACCGCAAAGTGGCGCGCCATGTACGATAAACGTGAGTCGAGACCGGAAGATCTGAGAAGGATCAAGGAACTTCAAAACGATCTTCACGAAACCACCGCCAGACTCGAGCGCTCGGTGTCGCACAGACGGACGCTCCAATCCGAATTGATGGGTCGAGCCGCGGAGTTTGATTCGCCAAGCGCTCGTGGCGCCCGCCTCTCCCGCGCGCGCGCCGCGTACGCCATTGGTCGCTGAAGGGTGCTACGATAGTACTATTTAAAGTAAGTTAGAAAAGAATGCTGTCGTTTCGTTTTAATTAAAACTTGACGCGCAACTACAAACGCTCCCGTTGTTGATACAGGCGAAAGTTGTCTAATTTAATATTCGTCTCCCCTCTCCGCAGCCGACAATTTACTTATTCTTGCCAGCGACGGTCTTGACCTTACCCTTGCGCGTGCGGGCGTTGGTCTTCGTGCGCTGACCGCGAACCGGCAAGTTGCGAATGTGCATCTTACCCCGGTGGCACTGGATCTCTTTCAAGCGCTTGATGTTCATGGTGGTGAAGCGTCTGAGTTCACCCTCAATCTGGTACTTCTCCACCTCCTCACGCAACTTCGTGAGCTCCTCTTCGGAGAGTTCGCGCACGCGCTTGTTCTCCAACCCAGTCGCCGCCATGATCGCCTTGGCGCTCGTGTTACCGATACCGTACACGTACGTCAACGCCGTCTCGGTTCTCTTGTTGTTCGGGATTTCAACCCCGGCGACGCGCGCCGCGCGCACGCACAAGTCACCGCGTCGTTGCGCGGTCGGCTGTCGATGGCGTAAAAACAAACGAAATCGTCAGTCTCAAAATTCGCATCCCGTTCGCGCGTTCTCATCCATCGCGACCTCGCGTCCACCCCTTCTCGCGCGCGTCCCCTCTCGTTGAAACCCTATTCCAACCTAAACCCCGAACAGGTCGTCGCCCCCCATCCGTCGCTCGCGTCGTCGCACGCACCAAGGTAACCGCGCGCGGGCTCTTGACGGAAGCACCGTTAAATTGAGTGCGCTGCGTGCGTGGAATCATTCGTCAGTCTCGCCGTCTCACTCTCGCCGTCACGCGCCACACGCGTCCTCATGCACCACGGGCTATCCCACCGTGACGTCGTCCACGACCACGCAGGGACCGCCTTGGACGCGCGCGCGACCGTCATCTCGCCCTCGACGTCGCGTCAAGCGTCGGCACGCATTCTTTACGACGGATTCATCGCCCTTTTCCATCCATCGCGCGCGCGTCACCCCTCCCTCGCGCGCATCATCCACCGCTCGAAACCCCATCCGCCGCCCGCGCGGGGTGTCGGCGCGCGTTGCTCTTCCCGCGTCCCCGTCCCGCGCGACGACGCGCGCGCGCGCGCAGACACACAAAAATTCGTACCTTGGCGTGCACGGCCGCGGAGGCGTTCGCGGCGATCGACGCGAACATGGTCGTCGGTCGTGTCGAGCGCGTCGAAGTGACGCCGCGTCGAGGGAGGCGGGTCCGTTTGTCCGATCACATGGGTTTAGCCAAAAGGGAGGGGGGTGATGTATCGTATTGAACGTATTTGAAGAGCATGTGATTGTTTATGCTCGTCCGCGTCGCGTGGTCGTCGTCCGCGCGGTCCCTCGGCGCGTCAGAAACATGCGCGCGACAGCGATGACGGCGATTCGAACGTGTGCGAGGGCGACGACGATGACCGCGACGACGTCGGCGCGCGCGAGGCGCGGCGCGGCGACGCGCGCGAGGGCGAAGAGAGGATTCATGTCGGAAATCGAAGACATGAAGCGCGAGGGTGAAGACGGGTCGTCGTCGCCGTCGAAGAGCGTGGAGTGGAGCGAACCGCTGGCGATCGCGAAATATCCCGCGCCGTGTCTGCGGGCGGCGAACGCGCCGATCGTGGCGTTCGATGACTCGTTGGAGGCGCTGAGCCGGGCGATGTTTAAGATCATGTACGAGACGGTCGGATGCGGTCTCGCGGCGCCGCAAGTCGGGGTGAATTATCGACTCATGGTGTACAACGAGGCGGGAGAGCCGGGTAAGGGGAGAGAGGTCGTGCTATGCAATCCGAAGATTGTGAAATTTTCCAAGGAGAAGGACTTTTTCGAGGAGGGATGTCTGAGTTTTCCGCAAATGTACGCGGATGTCGAGGTAGGCGTCGCGCGCGACTCGGCTTGACTCTTCTCGTTCGAGCGACCGCTCGCGTTGAATCTCGCGCACTCTCGAGCCTGTGAGCGATTAAAACATAAATATACGCTAATCCGAGACTCCTCGAGGGTCATGGGGAGAAACGTGAGCAACTACGCGAGGCTACGAGAGATTTTCGAAGAAGACGTGTGTCGAGCGCGTCTCGAACCGACGACTGACTGTTCATTTCCCCCCTCACAGCGTCCGATCGGCGTTCAAATCGAAGCGCAAAACTTGAAAGGGAAAAAGTTTAAGATGACGCTCGAAGGTTTCGAAGCGCGCGTGTTTCAGCACGAATACGACCACCTCGACGGAGTCCTGTACCACGACAGAATGTCCCCGGAGGTGCGTTCGACGGTGCAAAACCAATTAGATGGATTCATCGCGGCGTACCCGGGCGAAGAAAAGGCGCTGTAATTCATTATCATTCATCGCATCATCCAACGCGTTCGTCCATCGTCGAAAACACCGCGCCGTGCGCTCGTGTGCGTCGTCGAACCGTCGGCTCAACCCCGCAATCAGGGCAACTGGACAATCCCCGCACTTTCGAGCGCGCCCGCGTTCGAAGGGCGATACGGTCGCGCGTCACACCTCGCGAGGACGTCGGCACGTACGCGCGCGAGCCATGTTACGCGCGTCTTCGCGTCGACGCGCGCGCGTCTTCGCGTCGACGGCGTCGAGCTCGAAGAAATCAGCGGCGTGGGCGATCGGCGCGAGCGAGCGCGGCGTCGCGGCGTCTGCGGTCGCGAGAGCGTGCGGATGCGCGAGTGCGCGCGCGTGGAGCACCGACGCGAGATGCTCGATCGAGCTCGAGTCGGCGATGGCGCGCGCTGGACGCGCGCGGGGGTTCGCGGCGTCGTCGAGCGACGCCTCCGCCGCGAGCGCCGCCGCCGCGGGGAGCGTGTACGACTTGGATGAGTACTTCATGGGCACGCTCCTGCCGGAGGCGGCGGCGGTGAGAGCGCTGACGGATGCGTTTGAATACTCGAACCGGATGCTGGACGCGCAGGAGGGGAGGAAGAAGAGCTCGCCGGTGCGGCGTTTGCTCGCTCGAGAGAGCGACGAAGCGTTGCGCGCGTCGATCGATTCCCACAGGCGCGTGGACGTTCGGGGATCTAGAGGTAGTGGAAAGAGTGTCGCACTCGCGCGTTTGGTCATGCGCGCGCGCGAAGCCGGGTGGGTGGTCGCCTATCTGCCGGACTGTTTAGAGCTCACGAGGTTTAGCTTCTTTAGCAAGAGCACCAAGGAGGGATGCGAGGGTATGTGGGACACGCCCGATTGCGCCGTGCGCGTGTTGAAGCACATCGCGAACGCGTCCAACGAGGAGGTGTTGAAATCCGTCAAGGTTCACGGCGTGACGCTGCCGCAGGAGCAGTCTCAGAAGGGAAAGGGTAAAAAGGCGCAGGCGTCGAAAACGTCCGAGGCGGATGTGGACTTGTTCGAATACGCCAAGGCGGGCGCGAGCAACGCCAACATCGCGATCGATTGCGCGATCACCGTGTTGAGCGAGCTGCGAGAGCTCGCGAAGCGAGGCGAGCACAAGGTTGTTTTCATAGCGGACCAGTACAACACGATGTTCGGCCCTTCGGACATGCACGAGGTCACCGGACCGAGGTCGCGCAAAAATATACCGGTAGAAAACTTGCGCCTCGCGCGAGCAGTCATAGAGACCATCGAATCGAGCACGGACGAAGACGCCAAGCACGTGTCCGTCACCGCGGCGTGCGAGTCGGTGGGTATCTCCAACGCGAACACTCAACGCTCGCGTCCGGACGAATCAGACTCCGCGGTCGGGACCTTGACCATTCCAAAGTTTTCAACGGATGAAATCGATGCCATTTTGCGAGAGTACAAGCGCGTGGGCATCGTCACGTCCGTCGTCGATGCGCAAGCGGTCGCGGCCATGAAGGCGCTCACGAACGGAAATCCGCGTGAAATTCAAGCGTTGGCGTCGACTTGGACGCTGAGCTGAGACCGTAGTAGATGCGAGTTTTCGCAGACTTTTGATGTCATTGTTAGCATACACTCCACTCGCGCCCGCGCCTCGCGAGATGGAATCACCCTTTCCCGCCGAGTCGCCTGTCGTTTGTCGTTGAAACTTCACAACGTGGTATGGCGCTGAGCGATCGTGCGACGCTCTGGATCTTGGGTTTCTGCGCGTCCGGAACGCTCGTGACGCTTACTCTCGCGCAAAGCGTTCGCGGCGAGCGATTACAGCGACAGAACGCGATCGGAAAGAAGCTCGGCGGATCGTGAGACGCCGAGAGATCCTCGTCCGTGAAACACAATGCAAGACGAAGACGATGCGCGCGCCGACGCTCCCGCGATGGACGACCTCCTCTCGAGCGCGATGTCGGCGCTGAGTCATTCGGCGCTCATCGGCGAGGCCGACGGTCACGTCGTTCGAGAAGGGAACGTCCTGGGCTCGACGGCGACGCTCGCCAACTGCGCCATCGGCGCCGGCGTCCTCGCGACGCCGTTTGCGGTGAGTAAATTCGGAACCGTCGCGGGCGGAATCGTCATCTTCGTCACCGCTCTACTCGTCGCGTATACCCTCGTCGTGCTTGTGCGCGCGGGGTCGGTGTTCTCGTCGGCGTCGTACCAAGGCGTGGTGAAGGACGCGTTTGGGCTGTCGGCGTCTCGCGCGGTGAGCGCGACGCTCGTCGTCTATCTGTTCGGGTCGTGCGTGGCGTATTTGATCATCATAGGAGATTCGTACACCAAGGCGGTGGCGGCGCTCGCGCACGGGAGCGATGGGGCGTGGTGGGCGAGCAGACAATTCGCGATTGCCGTCGTCGTGTCATTCGTCGTGACGCCTCTGAGTTTGCTCAGAGAGATGAGTCGGCTCGCGCCCGCGAGCGCGGCCGCGCTCGTGTCTCTGGCGTACACCGCGTTCGCTATCATGTGCAAGGGATTCGCGAAAGTGGACGACGGCGCGCCCAAAGCCGTCGCTTTCAAGCTCGACGCGGATTCCATCTCGGCGGTTCCGATCATCGTCTTCGCGTTTCAGTGTCACATTCAAGTTTTGGCTATTTTTTCAGAGCTCTCGGCGCACGCGTCGGGCACGGACGAGAACTCTGAATCTCTTGAGGCGGTGGACGACGAATTAGTGGAACGAAAACGCGTGCGGCGTATGCACACCGTCATCGCGCTCGCCGTCGGCGCGTGTTTTTTGGGGTATTTCCTGGTCGGCGAGTTCGCGTACGCGTCTCACCCGAACGTGTCGTCCAACGTGTTAGATAGCTACGACAAGGGCGATGCGACGATGACTGTCGCGACCATTTTCATGGGGTTCAGCGCCATCGCTTCCTTTCCGGTGAATCATCACGCAGCACGGGCGGCGTTGGACGACTTGCTTGCCACGACGTTCGGTTGGGAAGAGTGCGCTCCCGGACAAGCGCCAATCTCTCGACACGCGACGCAAACGTTCGGGTTCGTCCTCACGACCACGGTCGTCGCGTTCGCGGTCACTGACTTGGGCGAGGTGTTCCAACTCATCGGCGCGACGTGTGGAAGTCTCGTCATGTTTGTCATCCCCGCGCTCTTGCTCTTGCACCCTCGCATGCGCTCGAAAAACAACGCGGGGACGAACGCGATGGACGATGATTTGCAAGGTTTGGACGATGTGACGCGAGAATTGTTGAGTTCGGCTCACGAACTCTTGCAGAGCGATCTCGACGATGACTTAGACTTTGGCGACGACGAGAGAGGGTCGTCGTCGTCGTCGAAAAATTTGCCCGGGCCCGGCACGTGCGTCATCGCGGCGACGTTAATACTCTTCGCGGCTTTCGTGGCGGTCAGTAACGTGTACGTGCTCTTCTTTAGAAAGTGATCCAAACGTTGCGTTTTGTGTACTTTTATGTGATTCAAATATTCTTTTAGAAATAAATATCACGTTACGACTAGGTACGAGCTCTCTTGCTCGCGTGCGTGGAATTGGATTCGCTCTCCGCTAAAACCGCGGCGGTGTGTTGACCACCGAAACTAAGATCAGCGAACACTTTACCAGCCATGGGTTTCGTGTACTGCATTTTTTCCGGCACGTGTGCGTCCTCTTCGCGAGGTCCGAGACCGAGTTGGCCCATGTACTGCGAGCCCCACACGTACGCCGAGCCGTCCTCGCCAATGATGCCACCGTTTACGCCGCCGCACACAATCTTCGTTGCACGCACGGACAAATCCTCCACGAATTTCGGCTCCTCCAGGTATCCATCGGACGCCGCGTTCGCGCATCGGACGCCGCACCGTCCGTCCGTCCAGCGACCGACGGCGATGACCTTTCCGTCGCCCGTCATAAACAATGAGTGGTGCGTCCCGGCGTCGCCGGCGACGATTCGCTTGTCGCTCAAACTCTCGATGCGCTTCGGGAAGTACGTCACCTGTTGATCACCTCGCAAGTCAGGATTCGGGTCGAACACGCCGAGTTGATTGCAGTTGGACAGACCCCATCCGTACACGTCCGATTGCGATCCGCTGGCGTTGGCGCAGATGGCAAACGAGTGGAAATCGCCCGCGACGATGGCTGTCACCTCGGGCTCGCCACCGAACGCGGAACCGAGCGCACCGCCGCCGTTTTTTTTCGGAAACGTGACGCGACCCGGGGTGAGCAGACGCTTTTTCAGCGCGTCGTCAGCCTGTTCGTTATCCTCGGCTTCCTTTTCGTCGAATCGGCCCAATCGTCCCTTTTCGCTGCAGCCCCAAGAGTACACGCCGCCCTCCTTCGTGAGGGCGAGCACGTGATCGACGCCGCTCGCGATGGCTTTCACGCGATCTTTCGAGCTCTGAGGAGTGTAGATTTGGAACGGAAACATCGTCTTCTTGGAATCGAGCGTGTTCGGATTGAACGCCCACCCGCCGTTTGTCGTCCTGAACGAGCCCCACGCCCACACGGCGCCGGCTTCGGTCAACGCCACCCCGTGCGAGTCACCCGTGCTCAGCATGATCACCTTGACATCGAGCGGTAATTCAATCTTTCCCGGTTCGTACTCCGCGTCCGGGTTCGCGTTCTTATCTACTTTCCTTCCCAGCGCGCCCTCGTCGTTGTTCCCCCAACTAAAGCACGCGCCTCCGCTCGCCAACGCCAACGTGTGCGTTCCACCGCTCGCGATCTGCGTCACCGCCACCGACTCCATCGGTCCGGTCTTCACGCACGCCGGTCGTCGTCGCTCGTCCACGTCCCCTCCCAGTCCGAGCTGTCCGCTATCGCCCGCGCCCCAGACGAAGGCGTCGCCGCTCCTCGCGTCCGACGTCCTCCTCGCCACCGCCTCCTCCCGCGCCTCCTCCCCCAGCACGTCCTGAAACTCCTCACGAATCTCCTTGGCGTACCGCACGTAATCCCTCGCCGCGCTGATCAAAAACGCGCACGGATCCTCTCGCACCCGACGCGTCGCGTGATCGATGAACTGCGCGTTTAGGGATTGAATGTGCGCCGCGAACAGTTCACTCCTCGGGTGCGTCGTGCGTCTTCGGTACCCGAACCCGGCGAGATCATCGTTCCCATCCTCGTCCTCCGCTCGCGCGTGCTTCATCGATCCGAGCCGTCCGCGTGTGACGACGCTTTCACTTCATTCATCGCACTTGATGTCGTGTCCATGGCATTCATGACTTCATTCATTCGTTCGATGGGGCCCCGCGATTCGCGGGGACATCCGGACGGGACGTGCGATGAGGGCGTGTGTTCGAAGAGAGAGGACATGTTCGACGCCATGCGCGCGGCCGGTATCGGACCCGGCGCGCCGACGACGTCGTACGGTCGTGGGGCGTCCACCGGTGGTGATTCGTGTCCATTGGACGTGGATGCATTGGGACGCGCGTCGTGGGCCTTGGTGCGTGCGCGCGCGAGAACGACGAGACGACTCGACTGACGGTATTCCTTTGTTGTATTCGTTTCCTCGCAGTTACACACGATGGCGGCGCATTACCCGGTACGCGCGCCTCGCGCCCGCGTCGACGCGTCGACGGCGCGCCTCGCGCGCGGCGCGCGTCGACTGACGCCGACGTTCCTTTCCTTTCCGCCTCGCGCGCAGGACGTCCCCACGGCGACGCAGCGCGTGCAAGCGCGACGGTTTTTCGACGCGCTCGGTGATTTATACCCGTGCGCGACGTGTCGAGCGGATTTCCGCGTCGACTCGCGCGCGTCCCCGCCCCGCGTCGACTCGCGCGCGTCCCTGTCCCGATGGGTGTGCGAGCGCCACAACGAGGTCAACGCCAAGCTCGGAAAACCTCTCGTGAGCTGCGAGCTGAGAGATTTAGACGAACGATGGCGACATTCTCAAGATTGTTCGCACCGCGGCGCGTCACCGAACGACGCCGACGCGTAGAGTACGCGTCGTCGTCATCCTAGCCGAACAACTCTTCAACTCTCACGAATCAATCAATCAATCAATCAATCAATCACACGTCACACGACGGCGCGTCGGAAGGCCGAGCGCGAACGTCATGCGGAGACGGGTGAAAGACAGTCTTCGCGAGGCGCGTCTCAAGGTGAGGGCGTCGCGCGCGGACGTCGCGTCGGACCTCGCGTATCGACTCGTGCCCGCGCGCATTGACGTCGACGTCGGGACGGATTGCGAGGACGCGCGCGCGAAACGAGCGTCCGATGCGTCGACGTCCGATGCGTCGTCGTCCGTGCGTCTCGTCGCGCACTACGGTCTCGATCACACCGCGTCCACGGTGTCGTACGCGGAGGAACAGCGATTGCTGGTGACGACGTCGGCGCACGGCGCGACGGCGCGCGGCGGGGGAGGATTGGAGTGTCTGTACGCGGTCTCGCGCGGTGAGGGGTCGGAAGGGACGTGTGGACGGTACGTTCGAGGCGCGGCGCGCGTGTACCGGTGCGGTGTGGACGGTGACGTCGACGTGTGGGACGCGACGGATCTCCGCGCGTTGGCGCGCGGCGTCGTCGACGGCGGATCGAGCGCGCTGGAGTGCGTGCGAGGGACGAACTTTTGGCTCGCGGGTCGCGCGGACGGGAGCGTGTGCGTGTACGCCCTCGGAGTGAACGCCCGGGGGGAGACGAGCGTGAAAAGACGGATGGGGTACGAGGTGTCGGCGACGCGCGCGTTGGGTCGGGAGACGGGGACGCGGCGGTCGGCGGTGCGCGCGGTGCGGACGCGTCCGGGACGAGACGAGTGCGCGCTCGCGATGGTGGCGTGGGAGGACGGGAGCGTGGCGGTGTGGCATTTACACGAGCGTCGTTCGGTGGCAGTGACGGCGCCGACGTCTTCACCCTCGAAAGACGACGACGACGACGAGGACCGGAGCGACATCGACGACGTCTCGTTGACGTGCGCCGAGTGGTTGGACGCCGACACCATCGTCACCGGACACTCGGACGGAAGCGTGAAACTCTGGCGCGTGCGCGTCGGCGCGTCACGCGCGGAAGAAATCATCGAGACCCAACGTCTGATGCCGCACGCCTCGATCGACGCGTCGCACCGAGGCGCTCTCGCGAAGATTCGCGCGGTGAAGACGTACGTCGACGATGACGACGATGCCGAGCGCGACATCGCCACGTGGCTCACGTGCGTCGGCGGCGAACCCGTGGCGTGTCCAGACAACGTCATCTGTTTACGAGCGATGCGCATAGACGGCGCGTTTCGAATAGAAACCGCGGGCGCGGTGGCGCTCCCGTGGTTTGGTCCCGTGCTCGACGCGACGCCGGTGGCGATTCGCGGCGTCATCGAGTCGGTGTGCGTCCTGAGCGAAGGGTCTCAGTTGCACATGCACGACGTGCGGTACGGCGTCTCGCGAGACGACGTCATGCCCCCGAAAGAGGTGACGGTGGTGCGACACAAACTCGCCGTCTCGTGCGCGCCGAGCGCGTGCGGGGCGGCGATAGAGGCGGCGAAAACGTTCGCGGCGAACGCGCGACGTTTGACCACCATCGCGCCGAACGAGACCGACGCGTCCGTCGGATGGAACAACGCTCGTTGGCCCGTCAGCGGCGGTCGCGACGTCTCGTTCGACGGCGTCGGCGCGACGGAGGCGAGAATCATCGTCGGCGCGTTCGGAGGCGACGGATCCGGCGCGCGCGTTTTCCTCGACATCTGCGGACGGTTACTTCCCGGTGGATTTCTAGCGACGAACGGCGACGCCATCGCTCGTTTGCACGTCGACGCCGGTGGCACGCTTCTCGTCGTCGGTCGACGAAGCGGCAAGGTTGAAATCTACTCGCTTCGTCCGTTTCCATCGACCGACGACGGCGACGAAGAACGCGTCTTCGTCAGAGAATTGAACGCCGACGAATCCACCCTCGCCGCCGAAGAGCGCGCGTTTCGCGAGACGCCTCCCCACCCGTCGTCGTCGACGTCCGCGACGTCCGTGTACACGCTCATCGGCACGTTTACGTCGCCGACACACGCGAACAATCCCATCTCGTGTCTTCGCACCGACGCCGCGGCGACGCTTCTCGCCGTCGGCGACGCCGCGGGCAACGCGTCCTTGCTCCATCTGCAACGAGGCGTCAAGGCGTGGACCGCCGCGGCGCCGGAGACGGATCGAGGCGTCGCCGGCGTCGCCGACGTCGCTTTTGGGTTACCGCTTCCAGATTTCCCCGACGAAAACGTGCTCGCCGTGCTCGAATCCAACGCCAACGTTCGATTTCACGCGCAGTCGTCGGGAGACGCGCTCGGAACGACGATGGTTCCCAAAACGCCGAGCGAGGCATTATCCATCTCTTTACACCGACTCTCGGGCGCGCCCGCCGACGTGGTTCCGCCGCGCGTCGTCGCCGAGTCGTGGTTCGCGCCGCCGACGTCGTTCGCGTACAAATTCCTCGCGTCTGAATTTGAAGTCGACGACGAAGTCGACGTCGACGCGGAGGATGCGATTTTATCCACCGACGAAGAAGAACCCGAACCCGACTCCGCCGACGATGGACGCCGAGGCGACCCCAAATTCACCGCCATCGTCGTCACCGTCACCGAAGACGCCCTTCGCGCGTACCACGCCGTCGGATGTTCTCGAGGCGAACGGTTCACGCTTCGCAAGACGCGTCTCGACGAAGAACCGCTTCGCGCCGCGTTCGTCGCGCGAGAGGACGACGACGGCGAGGCGTTCGGACACGGTCGCGCGACGTCGCGCATCGCCGCCGTCACCGCGCGCGGACGCGTGGTGACGTACGCGGTGCCGTCGTTGAGAGAGATCGGGGCATTCGGACCGGTTCCCGCGGCATCCAACGCCGACGTCGCTGGCGGTTCGCGCGGTGGATGCGTCGTCGTCCTCGCGAACGACGGACACTCGCTCGCGCGATTCGAAACGTTTCTTCGCGGCGACGCGCATCCGGCGCGCGGATGCGTGATCGACCGCGAGGTCGAGAGCGCGGCCGAGGCGGCGCGCGCGGCGAGATTGGCGATGGAGGAGAACGATCCGGAGCTCGCGCGAGAGACGTCGCCACGAAGAGACGCGGCGACGCCGCCGGCGAGGAACGCGGCGCTCACCATCGGCGAACAGCTTCGCGAGCGCGCGAAGACGGCGTTTGAAAAATTGAGTTCACCGAAAACGGCGGAGACGACGTCGCCGTCGTCGTCGCCGTCGCCGCGTCGCGCGTACACGACGACGGATGTGGCCGTGCTCTTCGCCGAGACGCGCGTGGAGGACCCGCCGCCGGCGATGGATGAATCGCGCGCGCGCGCCGAACTCTTCCACACCGCCGGCGCGTCGTCTCGCGCGGACGCGTCGTCCACCGACGTCGTCCCGGAGAGACGATCCGCCGCCTCCCTGCGCGCCAAGTACGGTCGACCCGAATCCTCCGCCGCCACCGACGCCGCCTCGCGCGCGCGAGAGACGCGAGAC
>Ga0208410_1000344_pt1 | contig 27783 bp, 20 predicted proteins | sample ETN02SmetaG_3_FD_185787 | JGI IMG/M metagenome (GOLD analysis project Ga0208410, IMG submission 185787) | Marine microbial and viral communities from oxygen minimum zone, Eastern Pacific Ocean - ETNP2014F10-02SV257 (SPAdes) (version 2) | ecosystem: Environmental > Aquatic > Marine > Oceanic ... | reverse complement strand
TGTCGCGATGGGCGACGCCGTGGACGAGCGGAAGACGCCGAGAACACCGACGAGGGGTCGAGGCGCGCGAGGGGCGGTGAAGGTGAAGGAGGAGCGGCCGGACGAGCGCGGCGGGGACGCGGGAGAGACGCCGGGAACGCCGGTTGGCGCGACTTTAGGCGACGGGGTGCACACGACGCCGGCTCGTCAGGCTCGGATGAGTAAGTCAAAACAGGCGCAGTTGGCGTTGGAAGAGGCGTCGAGGAGGATTCAGCACGACCGCGTCACGGAGGAGGAGATGTACGACGCCGAGGAGGATTGGGCGGATAAATCGCAGTATTATCCCACGGTTCTCACGGAAAGATCGAGAGACGTCGAGGGATCGTCGGTGGGGGACGTGGTGCGTTCGACGGATGAAGGGAATAGATTTGTTGTGTTGCAACTTCCCTCGGATTTGCCGCTCATCAAGCGACCCGAGGGCGAAGAGATGGACGTCGACGGCGTCGTAGAAGTCAAAGACGACGATGAATTAGGCGATGAACAAAACGAACTCGTGCGAGGCGTCGCGGATTTAGCGAATGGACAGCTCGGTGAGCTCAAGATTCATGCTGACGGCTCGGCGAAACTTTACATCGGAAACGCCGCCTTCGACGTCATGCACGGCATTCCCTATCAACACTCCGAGCATCTCGCTCGATTAGACGAGAGTAAGCGACAGTGCGTCATCATGGGCTCGACGGTTGCGAGATTAACTTGCGTGCCGGACGTGACGCAGCTCTTACTCTAAAGAAACGATTAGCACACTTTAGCTCGCTTTTGGTAAGATAATGACAAAGGTTTCCTAACGCGCCGGGGCGCCAACCTCGGCATATAATGACGCACGCGCAGCGTCGCAGAAGTGACCGACGTTCTCTTCCGGGGTGCCTTGAGCCACCCCGTGTCCGACGTTCAAGATGTGCTTACCGTTGCCCGCGTCCTTCACGTTCTTCGCCACCTCCTCTCTAATGCGATCCGGACTCGCGAAGAGGTACATGGGGTCCATGTTACCTTGCAAGACGCGATCGGGGCCGAGGATGGCTCTCGCTTCGCTCATGCTCGTGTTCCAATCCAAACCAATGACGTCCGCAGTGGACTTCTTGAGCTCGTGGAGCTTACCGACGCCACCGTTCGCGTGGAAGATGAGCGGCGTCTCCGGGTGTCGTTCCTTGACGTAAGCGATGATGCGCTCGTTGTACGGGTGGGAAAACTCGAGGAATTGCTGCGGAGAGAGGTGGTGCGCCCAGGAATCGAAGATCTGCACTACTTGCGCACCACTATCGATTTGGTGGCACACGTACACGCCGAGCGCGTCCGCCAACTTGGACAAGAACGCGTGAAGCGTCTCTGGATCTTGCGTCATGATTTGCTTCGTCGTCATCAAGTGTCTGTCGCTGGAACCCTCCATGGCGTACGCCGCGAGCGTCCACGGAGATCCAACGAAACCGAGCATGGTGGACTGTCCATCGATCTCCTTTCGAAGCGTGCTGAGAATCTCCCGAACGAACGGCAACTGCGAGTCCGGATCATCGAGCTGTTTCATCGCGTTGACGTCCGCCATCGTGCGCACCGGTTCCACCACCGGTCCCTTACCCTTCACCACATCGAACTCGATCCCGAGCGCCGGCAACGGCGTCAAGATATCGCTAAACATGATCACACCGTCCGGCTTAAACGCCCGCCACGGCTGCATGGAGAGTTCAATCGCGATTTCCGGCGTCTCCGACCTGTATCGAAACCCGTACTTGGTGCTGTACGCGCGAAACTCCGCCATGTACCTCCCCGCCTGACGCATCAACCACACCGGCGGTCGCTCGACGTCCTCACCCCGCGCCGCGCGCAATAGAATGGGATCTTTCGCCTCTCCGTTCGCCGCGTCGACGCGCGCGAGCGCACCTCTCGCGCGCGCGGTCGCGCCCGCGCCTCGGGGCGCCATCGTCGCGGTCTTCACCGTCGCGCTCCTCTTCGTCGTCGTCGCGCGAATCCCCCGCGCGGGCGTCGCGGACGCGCGCGTCGTCGTCATCATCGTCGTCGTCGGCGTCTCGCGTCGGCGTCGTCGTCTCGCGTCGGCGTCGACGTCTCGCGCTCGAGCCGGTTTCGGATAACGGAGGCCACGCGCGAGATCTCGTGGGTGCGATCGACGGTTCGTGACCCGTCGAGGAGTGGGACCGAGGCGCCACCGTCGGGCGCGAAAGGTGTTCGCGCGGCACAGGGCGTCGCGCGCGCGTGTGAGCGAGGAAAGGCGACGCGCGAAGGGGCGCGAGTGACGAGGATAGGGTGGACATGGATCAATTCGCGGCGCGCGTCGATGGCGTGCTCCATCACTTGGAGGATCAAGGCGTCGGTGGAAGACAGATGTTGAAGATTGCGCGCGCGTCCGTGTACGCGCAGATCGTGTTGGCGATGTGTGGAACGCTCAGTTTCGTGTACGGGACGATTCACTCGACGGCGATGGCGCTGTCGCTGTACGCGGTGGTGGCGTTGGAGATCAAGGCGCCGCGGTTGTTGAAGATTTACGCCGTGTTGCTGTTGGCGTTGACGGTGACGGACTTTTTCTGGTTGGCGACGTACTCGGGACCGATCGGATCCTCGAGCACGGGGCTCACTATGGTCACGGAGGCGAACAGCGCGAACGTGCAATCGACGGTGAAGTGGGGCACGATGGCGGCGGGAGTGAATAACTTTTTCTGCCTAGTTCCGGAGCTCTTCGCCTTCTTCCTGAGAGTGGCGTCCGTCGCGCTGTGGGTGCTCATGTGGAGCAAAGGACTGTTGGACGGCTCTGATGATAACATGTACAACGATCCGAACTCTGCGTACGACACCGGATTGAAGCACGAGACGATTCCTGGATCGCCGGCGAGAAACGGCTCCAAGGCGAGCGACATGTTCACTGCTGAAGGCGGTTACCAAGATAGCGAGGGTTTACTCTCTCGTGCGGTGTGAGCACACTGAACCACAAACTTAACTGATGTAATCTATCCCTACTACAACTCTACGAGCTAGCCATCTTTCGATAACGCAAAGTCAGCGCGCACTCGCGCGATGCGCGACTCGACAAAGCGCGCAAACTCGGGTTCCTCCGCGATGAGACGTTCGAATCCACCCGGTTCGGCGCACTTGGTGTCGTGTTCATCGCACTCCTCCGTCGTCAAGAGCACGAGATTGTCCAGCGCCGCCGGTTTCGATGGATCCCATCGCGTCATCGAAAGACCGCTCGTGTTGCGCCAATACGCCTTTAATCGTTTATTCTTTTGATCGCGAGCGCTCAGCGCGCGCCACGTTTCGCGAACCAAATACACTATTCCTTCTATGTCTATCGCCATGTTGGACACCTCTCGTCCGCGTTCGCTCTCGCGGTCATGCAAACGTTCGAGCTGCGTCTCGTATTGCTTCCATTGGATGGCCATGATGGGTTCGCTCTCGTACGGCGCGCCCGCGAGTTCGGTGAGCACATGGCTCGCGAGCGCCATGCCGAAAATGGCGGGCACGCATCCGAGCACTGGTATCGTGCGCACGCGGAAATTCGGAATCACTTGATAATCGGAGAGCGTTTCACCCTCCTTTAATTCCATCTCCGCCACCAACTCGCAGCGAGGCTTCTCCATGGATATGAGCGTCTGAATGCCCTCTCGAATCTTATGATTCTTACCCAATCTGTATCGAACCGCCCGCGCGAGCGGATCCGCGGCGCAATCCGCGATATCTGCAAATCTTAATCGCGTCGGATCGCACTTGGCTCCCGCACCACCCGACGTGACCACGCGCAAACCTCTTCGCTTGCACGCGGCGAGGAGATCCACCTTTGTGTCGATGTTATCGATGCAATCCACGACGAAATCCGGCATTCGTCCGCTCGCGTCCAGCGTCCACGCCCCCAATAACTCATTCTCCGCATCCGCCTCGTACATCGCCACGCGCGCGTCCACGACAGCCTCGGGATAAATCGCCTTGAAATGTTTCTTCAGACACGTCGCCTTGGCCGTGCCCACATCCGCTCGAACCGCCACCGCGTGTCGATTCAACGAGCTCAGACTCACCTGATCGAAATCGATCGCGCGCAATTTCCCGACCCCAGACCTCAACATCATGCTCGCCGCGTGCGAACCGACGCCACCGAGCCCGACGACGACGACGAACGCGTCTCGCACCGCCTCTTGTCCCGCCTCGCCGAAAAACTGCACATTTCTCGTAAACTGTTCGCGAAGAATCTCATCCGTGAGATCGTACGACGTCCTCGTCTCCCGCGTCGACGTCGACGTCACCATCGACGTCACCATCGACCCCATCGTCTCCTCTCGCGTCGCCGTCGTCTCTCGCTCGCGCGCGTCGTTCGCCTCCTCCGTTCGCCGCCGCCTCGCCTCGAGCGTCGACATCACCCCGACCGCCACGCTCGCGCCCGCACAAAACGCGACGACGACGCGCGCGACCGCACCGACCGCGGTGGCGTCGTCCCCTTCCCGCGCCATATCCCCTCCGCCTCCGCCGCCTCCGCCGCCTCCTCCGGTGACGACCCGACGACCCGACGAGGACTCGCGCGCGGGTGGGTCCCATCGCGTCCCATCGCGCGTCGCCTCCTCGACCGTGGACGACCCATCGACCACCCCCTCACCACGTATTCACACACGACGTCGCTCGATGTACGTACCACACGAAAAACGAAAAAACGAAAAAAACGAAACCACCACCCGCGCGCGCGTCGGTGCGAGTCAGTCGACGAGTCACGACCGGTGAATGACCCTCTCCGAGCAGGCCACCGCCGCGAAGCCCTATCCGCGGACGCGCCCGGCGCTGCCGTCGTGACGGGTCACGATCGGTCAAATAGTCCCCAACGCCCAAGGGTTTCGTTTGAAACACGATGACGGATCGGATCGGATGATGATCGGCGGCGTGATGATCGGCGCTCGACGGCGCGGCAGTTCCTCGCGCGTCGACGCATCTCTCGTCATGGGCGTGTTCAAGGATTCCGAAGTCGATGCCCTCGTCGTCGTCTCCGTGCCGTTCCTCGGAGGCGTCTTGGCGCTTCTCATGGTGGCGGTGCTCATGTCGCGCGTCAACAAGGCGCCGGTGGGTGAGGGGAAGCAACTCTTCATCGCCAAGCAAATCTCCGAGGGCGCGACGAGCTTCTTGAAGACGGAGTACGCGTACCTGTTACCGTTCGTCGTCGCCGTCGCGGCGTTCATCGTCGGTATCTTGGAGGGCCAAGACGCGGCGCCGACGTACTCGACGGATGCCGGCGTGGTGCCGTCCTCGAAGAAGGGTGGCTGGCAGACGATGATCTGCTTTTTGCTCGGCGCGGCGCTCTCCGCGGCTGCGGGTTGGGCGGGCATGAAGGTCGCCACGCAAACGAACGTGAAGACCATGCAAGCCGCGCGCACGGGCTTGAACCCGGCGCTTCAAATTGCCTTTGCGGGCGGCGCCGTCATGGGTTTCTCCGTCGTCGCCTTCGGTATTCTCGGCTTGACGGTGCTCTTCTACATCTTCGCCACGGCGCAAGGCTCGGCGGATTACTCCGTCGGCGGCAGCACCGTCATGACTGGTGGTGACATCGACATGCGTGATGCCGTCCGTTACCTCTCTGGCTTCGGTTTCGGTGCTTCCGCCATCGCGCTCTTCGCGCGCGTCGCGGGTGGCATCTACACCAAGGCGGCTGACGTCGGCGCCGATCTCGTCGGTAAGGTTGAATCTGACATTCCGGAAGATGATCCCCGCAACCCGGCCACTGTTGCCGACAACGTTGGTGACAACGTTGGTGATGTCGCCGGTATGGGTGCTGATCTTTTCGAATCTTTCTGCGGTTCCATCATCGCGTGCGCCGCTCTCTCCCAGAACAACCGCGAGATGGCGTTGCCGTTCTGGATCGCCGGTTTCGGTATCCTCGCCGCGACCATCGGTTTCTGGACCGTCTCCACCAAGGATGACGCCAACCAGTCTGAGCTTCTCCACGCTCTCCACCGTGGTGTCTACTCCTCCTCCGTCCTCGTCGTTGTCTTCTCCATTGCGTGCGTCGAAATCCTCTTCGACGGCAGCAAGCAAGGTTACAGATACTTCGGCTGCGTGATCCTCGGTCTCGTCGCCGGTATCCTCATCGGTGAAGCCACTGAGTTCTGCACCTCTTACGCGTACGGCCCGACCAAGTCCATCACCCACGCCGGTTCCGCCGGTGGTGCCGCGACTGTCATCATCCAAGGTCTCGGCATCGGTATGATCTCCGTCTTCCCGCCGACGATCATCATCGTCGCCACCGTCATCGCCTGCTTCAACGTCGCCAACGGTGGTAACGAAGGTTTGTACGGTATTTCCATCGCCGCTGTTGGTATGTTGTCCACCCTCGGTGTCACTCTCGCCACTGATGCGTACGGCCCGGTTGCCGACAACGCCGGCGGTATCGCCGAAATGTCCCCGGATGTTCCGGAGGAAGTCCGCGACCGCACCGACAGACTCGATGCGCTCGGTAACACCACCGCCGCCACCGGTAAGGGTTTCGCCATCGGCTCCGCCGTCTTGACCGCCCTCTCCTTGATGAACGCCTTCGTCAAGGATGTTCCGTACGAACTCGGTACCAGCTCTCGTGGCTTGGCTCAAGCCATGTTGCTCACCGACGCCTACGTGCTCTCCGGTGTCATCATCGGCGCCATGTTGCCGTTCCTCTTCGCCGCCCTCACCATGCTTTCCGTGCGTAAGGCTGCCGGTGCCATCATCGTTGAAGTCCAACGCCAATTCCGCGACATCCCGGGTCTCCTCGAAGGCAAGGAAGGTGTCGTCTGCGATCACATGGCGTGCGTCACCATGTGCACGAAGGCGTCCATCGACGAAATGTTGCTCCCGGGTATCCTCGCCGTCATGACCCCGATCTCCGTCGGTTTGCTCATCGGCGCCAAGTGCCTCGGTGGTCTCCTCGCCGGTTCCATCGCGTCTGGTTTCATGCTCGCCGTCATGATGTCCAACGCCGGTGGTGCTTGGGACAACTCCAAGAAGTACATCGAAAACGAAAAGGTTTACGGTGGCAAGAAGTCTGAAACGCACAAAGCGTGCGTCGTCGGCGACACTGTCGGTGATCCTTTCAAGGACACCTCTGGCCCGGCCTTGAACATTCTCATCAAGCTCATGACCATCTTCTCCTTGACCATGGCCCCGGTCTTCCGCTCCGATTGGAAGACGTACTGGTACGGTCTCATTGTCCTCGGCGTCGAAATCATCATGGTCGGCGTCGCGTACTGGCACGTGTGGGTCGTCAACGGCGAGAAGTGCGTCCCGCCGGAAGAGGAAAAGTAAACAACGATGTTCACTTCTCCGAGAGCGTCTAACTTAATAATATTACGTTGGCGTATAACTGATTTGTCGGTAGACACCGAAAGGTGTCCATTATTAATCAATCACAAAAACTACACCTACTGGTTTCCCGCCCCGCCGTCGTTCCATCCGCGAATCCACTCCCTCCCATGCGCCGCCCTCGACGCCTCGTCGCTCTTCTCGTCTAAAAATTTCTTACAGTGTCTCGCCAACGACGCGTACGCCTCGTTCTCTCGAACCTCTCGCGGCGCCTCTGCCTGTCCCGTCAACCACTTGAACAAGTCGGGATTTTCCGCGTCGAGCACCTCGTCGAACGCGTCGAGAAACGCCTCCGACGTCGTCGCGGGATCCCCCATCTCTCTCGACGCCCACTCACCGACCATGATGTCCAACTCCAAGAACCCGCGCTGTTTCGCTCGATACAGCGCGCGATTGACGCGCGCGCGGTGCGCTCGCGCGCGCGCCCGCGCCCAATCCATCGCGCACGACGCCATCGCGCGCGACGACGTCACCGACGCCGACGTCCACGCCGCGCGCGGGAGTTCGAGATCGAGACCGCGCGACGGGCCGACGTCGATCGTCGACGCGAACGCGCGCGCGCGACGCATCGTCGCCGCGAACATCGCGCGCGCCGGGCCGTCGCGCGCGACCCGTCGACGCGGCGTCCGTCGTCGGTCGCGTCGGGGCGTGGCATTGGGAAACGAATGGGTGGTTTTCTGCTTCACTATAGGACCAATCGACCGGTCATGACTCACCGTGAGAGGGTCGCCAGGACGCGGGCGCGACGCGGGCGTGTGACGGAAAAGGAAAAGCGAAAGGGTGTGGACGGGGAAGGGGGGGGGGCTATTTGACCGGTCACGACTCGCCGAATCGGTACTGTTTATCCAGACGCGACGGCGACGACGCGTTCGTGATGACGCGCGCGTCGCGCCAGAACGCGACGCGCGACGACGACGACGACGACGACGACGACGACGACGACGATGATGTCCACGCACGCCGTGACGACGACGATGAAGACGCACGCGCCCGCCCGCGCGGCGGTGCGATCGAACGCCGCGAGCCGAGGGGTGCGCCCGGCGCGAGGCGGGCGCGCCGTCGTGCGCGCCAGCGAGCGCGTGGACGGTGGCATCTACAAGGAACCGTCCCAAGGGTTCACCGATGAAGTCATCGAGGAGGTGCTCGCGGATTTCCCGGAGGAAGGGATCGCGGACGTTCTCGAGGGGATGATCTTGGTCCTCGCGGGCGGGTACCGCGTCTTGGACGTGCGCGCGAAGAGCGAGATTGAATTCGTGGGTAACTACCCGCGCGATCAACTCAACGGCTCGAAATTCATCGAATGCCCGATCATCAACGCGACTCGTCGGTACGACAGTGAAAAGGGTGAAAAGGTGTACCAGCAAACCATCAACGACGACTTCAAGGCGCAGGTGGAACAGTTGTTCCCGGATAAGGAGGCGAAGATTATCGTCGGTTGCTCGGACGGCCGCAACCGCACGCTTCAAGCGCTCGAGTTCCTGGATGAGATGGGATACACGAACATTGTCGGCCTCCGCGGTGGCTACAACATGTGGAACCGCCAGTGGGACGCCAAGTTGCGTCGTCGCAACTTGCCGGGCGTCTTCAAGGAGGAGTACGGTCACGGCGCCGACGGTTGCGGCGTGCACGCGACCGGTGCCAGCTTCCAAAACCAAGATGCGTTCCAAGCCCCTGATTGGAGAGACGAAACCGAATGGCTCGACGCGCACGAGGCGGCGACCGCGGCGTAGGTTATTCCGTTCGGATCATTGACGAAGCCTCAAAATGGAACATTTCTACATGTAGCACTCCATTCGCTTATTTTACAACTCAAACTATCCACACAGACGTCGGTGAAATCAGTCGATAGATAACGTCGAAATATGATATAAGGGGCAAATCGTAAATTTACCTAATAAGCGTCTCGACCGCGCGTGTTGATCCACTCGATTAGGCCCATTTGGGACGTCTCCACCGACGCGTCCGACCCCGCCCCGGCGATGGCCCCGATCGTCTCCGCGCCGAACGTGGCTATTCCCGTGAACAAACCGTGTGGTGATACCCGCATCTTCCTCGACGTTGACGCACCGACCCCTGTCAAGATGGCTTCGTGTTGGTACACATCTAAAAACGCGTAACTCGTATTGTTTTTCGCCTCTAACATCGCTTCCAACGTCACGTAGTGCACGCCGTGACGATACAGATACTTCCCAGGGTGATCGTGTCCAGCGAGACAAATCTTCACGACTCCGCTCTCCTCGATGAGCGACGAGACGGCGTCGCTATTCCACGCCGACATTTGATACCTCGCCGCGTCTCTGTGCAAAGCATTGTGCGAAGCTATGATGACGCGATCTTCCTTCTCCTTTGCATCCTTTAGCTCAGACTCCAACCAAGCGAACTGCGTCGGTCCGATACCCCCACCCCACGGGACGATTTCTTCGCGGTCATTATCCGCCGCCTCTTTGGCGAACGCAAACGCCGCGTCGTACTCGGAAGAATCCGCGGGCACGTATCTCGGATTCAAGTCAGTGGTATCCAGAATGACGAGTCGCCATTTTCGCGGCATCGGTACGCTGTAATACTCCCCCATCGACGTCGCGTTCACTGCGCTCAGAAAAGCACGTTTGGTGACGCTACAATCGTGATTTCCAATGCAATGAAACACTCGCGTCGACGAAGAGTTGACGATGTCGGCGACGACGCTCAAGTCTCGCCGATTTTTCTCTCGCGTCTCCTCTCGCATCTCTCCTCGCAGCACCGGTCGCGTCGTCTTATCGTCGTCGTTGTATCCGTCGAATAAATCTCCAAGATTCACGATTCCGCTCAGCTCGCTCGCTCGCGCGTCGAACGCGTCGAACGCGTCCGCCAACCTTCTTCTCGCCTCTCTAAAAAACTTTACTCTTCCCGACCCATCGTCGCGCGTCTGATTCTCTTTATCCGCGTACTGACAGTCGGCGAACAGCGCGAGTCGAAAACTCGGCGATCGCTCGACGTTTTCCAGTCGCAGCGCCGACCCGCGCGCGTTCACCCGCACGTTCGCGCGCGGTTCCCGACCTCGCTCCGTCTCGATGTCATCTCCCTCGCTCGCGGCCGCGCGCGCGGGTCGTCCGGCTCGTCGTCGTCGCGGCGCGCGGACGCGAGACGACGACGACGACGCGAACGTCGCGCGTTCGGCGGCGGCGACGGCGGCGACGGACATCGCGCGCGGCGCCGCGTGCCGATGAATGAGCGCCGCGCGCGCGGACGAAACGAACAAACGAACGAACGAACGATGCGCCCGCGAGCCGGGAGAATCCGACGCGCGCGTCATGTTCGGCGGCGGCGGCGGCGGCGGGGGCGACGGGACGAACCCGTTCGGTCGTCCGACGCCGACGCCGACGCCGGGCGGGGCGAACCCGTTCGCGGCGAGCGCGAACGGCGGAGGCGATGGGAACGGAAATCTCGTCGGGACGCCGTTCGGACGGGCGACGACGACGCCGGCGTCGCCGTTCGGGCAGCCGTCGACGTCGGCGACGCCGTTCGGACAGCCGTCGACGTCGGCGTCGACGCCGTTCGGACAGCCGTCGACGTCGACGCCGTTCGGGTCGACGTCGTTCGGGGCGTTCGGGGGCGGGGACGCGAGCGCGGGCGCGGGGTCGTCGCCGTTCGGGCAGCCGAGCTCGGCGGCGGTGGCGTCGTCGCCGTTCGGGCGAGCGAGCGGAGGAGCGTCGCCGTTCGGACAGAGCGCGGCGGCGTCGTCGCCGTTCGGTCAGACGAGTGGTGCGTTCGGTTCGACGTCCGCGTCGCCGTTCGGCGCCGGATCGAGCTCGCCTTTCGGCGCGAGCGCGCCGACGCCGACTCCGTTCGGAACGACGACATCGGCGCCCGCCGGTGCGAACCCGTTCGGGTCTGGTGGCACCGTGGTGGCGTCGCCATTTGGATCTTCGAACGCGCAGAGCGCGCCGACGAATTCACCGTTCGGAGGTGCGCCCCAAACCGGCGGCGCGGCGTCGCCGTTTTCGGTCAAGCCCGCCGGGCAAGAGACACAAGCGTCGGGCGGTGGTTTTAGTTTCGGTGCGCCAGCTCCCGTCGCATCAACGCAACTTGGATCGACGAGTGCGTTCGGCGCTCCGCCAGCGTCACCATCGCCGTTCGGAGCGGCGCCGGCGTTCGGAGCGGCGCCGGCGTTCGGAGCGCTCAGCGCCACCGCGTCGCCGTTCAAGCCGAAGACAAGCGCGGATGATTCCATGGGAGCGTCGCCCGCGTTCAAATCATTCGAGGGTGAAAAACGTAGCACACCGACAACAACGCCGGCGGTCGCGGCGTCTAAACCGTTTGTACCTCCGAAACCGAGGTTTACGCCCCAAGGATCACACTTAGCCGGTGAACGCCCGTCGACATCAGCCGTCGCAGTCGGCGGGGAAATGGGCGAAATCCCCAAAGGCCACATTGTTGGAATGTGTGACTTGATGTGTCCCGAGAAAGAAAGAGAATTCAGAAGCGCGAACGGGGATTTGGAAATTTTTGAACGAATTGACCCGGACGACCGGACGAAATCAAATTCGGATCTTTGCATAAAGAAGTACACGCGCATCGTCGACGAAATCACTCCCGACATGGTGCGCACGAAGAAAGGCTTACAACTGGCGATCGACCAACTGTGGAGAATTTTAGATGGACGCGATGAAGATTTCATGACGAAGAGCAAGTTCCTCTGGGACCGTTTGCGTTCCATTCGCCAAGATTTGAATTTGCAGCAGATTACGGATTCGTTCGCGGTGACCCTTCTGGAGCAGATGGTTCGATACACGATTCTCGCAGAGCACGAGCTGTGTGAAGAGACAGCTTCGGCGACGAATCCCGATGGACACAATTCACATCTCAACGTTGAGCAGCTGACGAAAACGCTCACGTCTCTGCGACACATGTACGACGATCACGCAGACCGCGGACAGCAACTGAGCGTCGACTCGGAGGCGGAAATGTACTGTTATCAACTTTTACTTCGCATCGATTCACACGGACGATACGCCGTGCAACGTTCGGAAATGTTGAACGATTTGAGAGGAGTTCGTCCAGAGGTGCTGAAACATCGCGACGTGCAGTTCGCGCTCGAGTGTCATCGCGCGTATCACGGCAACAACGTCGCTGGATTCTTTCGATTAGTGAACAAGGCGACATATCTGCAAGCGTGCTGCTTGCACAAGTTTTTCAACAGCATGCGCGGAAAAGCTCTGGAGGTAATGAACTCAACATACGGCAAATTTGTGATGCCCATCACGGAGATTGCTCGGTTGCTGCACACCGACGATATAGAGACGGAGGCGCTGTGCATACACCACGGACTCAATGTGAGTCGGGGCAAGGATGGTGGTAAACCGCCCGCGGTGATAATGCGAGAGTCGTCTTACATCTCTCCCGCGGACGAATTTCCGATATCCCGTTCTGATTTGATCATCAATAAACGCGCCGATTCATACTTGATTGAAATCGTCGGTAAGGAAAACTGTGCGAGGATTTTGGCGAAGGAGATGCCGCGAATTGCACCCAAGGCTACTCTTCAATCACAGGCGCCTTCATCAGAGTCAGACAAGCTCAAGAAACAAGCAGATGAACTTAGAGCGAAAATCGCACGGAGAGAAGCGGCGATCGCGGCCGAAAGAGCCACCATTCTTGCGAAGAAGAAGGAGATTGAGGAGCGTAAAGCCGCAGAAAAGAAAGCCGCAGAAGAGGCCGAGGCAAAGGCGAAGGCTGCTGAAGAAGAAGCGAAACGTAGAGAGGCCGAAGCAAAGCTTGCAGAGGAGAAGGCGAGAGCCGAAGCAGAAGCCGCCGAAGCAGAACGTCGACGCCTGGAAGAAGTTGCGGCTCGGGAAAAGGCTGAGGCTGAAGCGAGAGCCGAAGCAGAAGCCAAACGCCGCCTCGCCGAGGAGGAAGCTGAACGTCAACGATTGGCGGCAGAAAAGCGCGCGCGGGAAGCGGCGGAAGCAGCGAGGCTTGCGGCGATCGCCAAAGCGGAGGCCGAAGAGCGCGCTCGGCAAGCTGCCGCCGCAGAAGCGGAGAGACTCAGGTTAATCGCCGAGGAGAACGCTCGTCGTCAAGCCGCCGCCGCGAAAGCGGCGCGCAAGACGAAGAAAATGCAAATGGCGGTGTGTCAACTTACGTTCTCTCGGTGGCGCATGAACTTCAAAGAGTTCAAGCGCGAGAGATTGATCGGCGAGGCACTCTCCATGGCCAGTCCATCGCCCGCGCTCAATCTCGGTCGCGGAGCTCTTATGGACGCGCGTGTGGCGTCCGCTCGTCCAACTGATATGCTCGCGCGGCTGCGCGCGAAAGTTGAGTCGTCTCGATCTCCCGCGTTCGGAGAACCTCTCGACATGCCGCGAGCGGTTGGGCCAGCTCTTCATGATGCGGCAGCCATGGCCGCACCGAGCGCGCTCGTGTGGAAATGTCTTTTGTGTACGGGCGCCGAAGCGGATTCAGGTCCGATCGCGTCTGCGCGTCCGCGCACCGCCGCCGCGAGCCTCGTCGCGGAATGGTTGCGTCTGAAATTATCCCGTGGGTCCACGTCGCATGAAGTTCCCATTAACACAGGTACGATCCTCTCTCTGTACGGAGCTCGACTTCCGTTGCCCGTGACGAGCGACGACTGTGATTTCATGATTGGACCTTTGGCGTGGATCATCGTTCGAGACGTCCCGGCGATGATGGATAACCCGCACAAGGCGAACACCGGCGCGTCAGCTGGAATTTTTGTTCTCGACTGCGGTGGAGGCAAGTTCGATGAACACGAGATGAGGCGACTCAGAGAGTTCAACGCGGTCGTGCGCGCGAACGACGCGCCTCTCGTCGTATTAGTGGCGTCGCGGGATGATGGTCTGAATCGGTCGAGCGTCGAGAAACACATCGAGAGCGCTGGTATCGAAGACTCGTTGTTGATTTTCCTTCCCCCAGAGGGCCCGGCGAAGTGGCAGGACGACAAACTCGCGGATGTGCTCACGTGGTTGGCGGAGCGCGCGCCAAAGGCTCCGAGACGGAGAATCGCTCATCTCTCGGCGGAAATCGAAGAAGCGCTCCGACCAGGGTACGTCGATTTGACAACCAAAGCGAGAGTCAGCGCGTGTGCGTGTGTTCACGCCTTCAATCACGCGCTCGACCGAGTCGAAGCGAAAATATCAGAGGCTGCTCAAGTCGAGGAGGGCGGCGAGTGGCCGCCGATAGAAATTGGTCTCGTCAACGCAGCGCTTCCTCCGCCGGGTTGGAGGTCGGCGTCTCGTCGCGCGAAAGTCATCAACGCGCTCCGTTCCGTCCGTTTACCGGAATTTGAAGCCGGAGATAAGCCTGCGCGCGCGTTCATCGAATACGTGGCGAAAGTGTTGCCAGACTATCCGGATGAGTACGGTCGATGCATGCTCTCTCAGGCGCGATACGATCCTCACTTTCACAAGCTCGAAGACATACCCTGGATCGCGCTCTTCCAGTCGCTCATCACGCTTTTATTGAGCGGTCTCGAAAGTCGGACGCGAAGCGAGTGCATTTACCTTCCTCCCGGTCATCCGTCGTACGATTTCATCCCGTACGAACCAGAGCCCGAGTTGCTGACGCACGCCGGCGCTCCGCCGGCTGCCTCGCCGTCGCGAGAGACTCCAGAGAATCGCAAACGCAAACACACGGACGATGTCGAAGATGCTTTGGAGAACGCTCGGTTCGATGAAGTCGGTTCGGAGCCTCTCGACGAAGAGCGGGTCGCTTTGGACGCGTTGAATCAAAACATACGAGCGCAAACTCGCCACCTGGACGCTTCCGAGCGTTGGCTCGCAGCGCTCGCCACGAATACGCCCGGAACCGCTCACGCGCCGGATGCGTTCTTAGGAGACGCCGACATCCATTTATCAGAGTTTCACGCCCAATTAGCCGCGGAGCGCGCCGCCGAGGCGCGATTGAGAAGTCTGTTGAACGGCTGAACGACGAAACAGACGGTGTAATTTTATAACATTCGTAGGGACACTACGGTACGATTGCGGGACGAAACGATTGCGAGACGACACAAAGCGACGAGCCTCATATTTGCACGACATTCGACCGACCGAACAACGGTTCCGCCACGCACGCCGGCTCGGCGTCGTCGTCGAAGACCATCTCACACCCGCTCTCGGCGCACTTGGTCATGTACACGCCGTACCGTCCCGACTCGGCGTCCAACGGCATCAACGCGCACGACTTTTGCCTATTCTTATCCCTCGATATGAACGCATCCTCCTCGTCCTCGTAACACGCGAACGCCGTGATGCAGCTGTACAGCGGGCACGGAATCCCCCACGCGCACCAACACATGTCCGTGCAACACCTCCCGCACGCGACGTTATACACGCAAATCGGACACACCGCGCACGTCGCCGAGCAGCATCGGTGCGCGCCGTTCCCTCGTCCCGGGCGACATCGATGACACCCAGAAAAATCACTCGCCTCGACGCGCCGCCCGAGCGCGCGCGCGCGCTCGCGCGCCTCTCGAAACGTCGGGTCCCGAATCATCCCACCGGACGGTCGAGGCGCCTGCATCGACGTCTTCGTCGGTTCCGGCGACGACGTCGAGACGGGAACGCCGAGAGCGACGTCATCGCCGGTTCCGCGACCGTACGCCGAGCGAAGATCGCCCTCACCGCGACCGTACGCGCTCATTCCTCGCGCGCGCGACGATCGATGGCGCGCGCGCATAAAAAACAACGAACGGGGTTCCGTGACCTCTGTATACGTAAGAAAACACCCTCCGGACACGAACGCGAGTCGAGTCGAGTCGAGTCGAGTCGATTCGTCGTCGTCGTCGTCGTCGTCCGTCACAGCGCGTCGACGCGCGGACGAATCGAGGGCACGCGAAGATCGTCTCGCGTCGTCTCGCGTCGTCTCGCGTCTCTCTCTCTCTCTCTCGCGCGCGACTCGTCCGCGCGCGATGGCGACGCCCGAGACATCGGCGGCGGCGCGGCCGAAGACGCTGTATCAGGGCGTCGAGCGGGACGGATTCGGCATGCGTCTGTTGGAGAGGATGGGATGGGTCGAGGGACGCGGGTTAGGGAAGCGTCAAGACGGGATCTCGAGGCACATTCACGCGAGGAAGCGCGCGGTCGGGGTCGGGGTGGGCGCGGACGCGAGGCGGGACGCGAGCGGCGCGAACGCGGTGGACTGGACGATGAATACGGTGGCGTTCGATGACGTTCTGCGGTCGTTGAATCGCGCGCATAGCGTGGATGATGTTTGTGCGGGTGGTGATGGTGCGGTGGCGTCGTCGTCGTCGTCGTCGGGGGGAGAGGAAGAGGCGGCGGAGAAGAAGAAGAAGAAGGAGAAGAAGCGCGCGGCGACGAAGGAGGAGAAGAAGGCGGCGAAGAAGGCGGCGAAAAGGGCGAAGAAGAACGAAATCGTCGTCAATCGAACGACCGTCAGTCACGCCGGGAGGTACCAGAAGCGCGAGTCGCAAAAGATGGTGAAGAATTACAGCGCGGAGGATCTCGGTGCGATTTTAGGAGGCGGTTTCGTGTCGCTTCCCGAGGTGCGCGCCGACGTCGGGAACGCCACGGACGACGAGGAAGAGATCCCCACGCCGGTGAAGATGGAAGCGGAAAAGGAAAAACCGAAAAAGTTGGTCGTGTGCGAGCGACCGAAGTGGGTGTTCGATCCACCGCCGGAGGATTGGTGGGGCTGGCGCGTCGGTTTCAGACCGGAGGGTCACGGACAAAAATCCGACGGCGATGACGCGGACGCGCTCGAGCGAAAGCGCGGTTTCGACGAGGACGATCAGGTGAACCTCTTTCAAGACACGCACGCGGGCGCCAACAAGAATCGAAGGGGCCTCGGAGCGAACCGCGGGAAGGATGCGGGTGCGGATTTCTCGGGCACGAAGAAGACGTTCGGCGAGGCGGACGACGTCAGTGACGCCGAGAAGGCGGCGGCCAAGGCGGCGAAATCTGTTAAATGGCAAAAGATCGCGGAGAAAGTTCTCTCAAAGGCGGATGGATCGATGAAGACGAAAAAGTTCATGGAAAAGGTTTTGAAAAAGGCGGAGTGCGACTTTTCCGACGACGGCGTCAAAGACATCTATCGCGACGCCGCGTTTCACATCCTCTCTCGCAGCGGCCTCTTCACGTCTCTCGAGGAAGAAACCGTGTCGCTTCAAAAGTAAACATCATTAGTACGAGCGCCGCATTCACTAGCCACCCAGTCGCGCGAGTAATGTACACTATTCTATATTACAGCACCGTCTCCCTCCACTCAAACTGACACCGCTGACACTGCACCAGCGCCAGACACGCCTCGTCCCCACCACCCCATATCTCCGCCTTCCGAATATCTCTCGTATCGGACAACATGACGTACTTGCACTCGGTATTCTTACACTGCGAGCACGTGTACGCCTCGGTGTTGACGCCGTCGTCGAAGTGTCTCCTCGTCCTGCGCCTCGTCAGCGCGTCAACCATGCGCTCCCGCTCCAACTTGGCCTCCTCCGTCGCTAAATCCAACGTCGACATCGCCACCAACGTCTCCGCGTCCACGCGACCGCATCGCACGTCCCTCGCGAGCGTCGCGTTCCGCTTTAGATTCGCCACCAACCGCCGCACGTGCGACGCGTACGTCGCCCGTCCCCTCGCGCGCGCCGCCTCCTCGATCGCGCGCGCGACGTCAAACAGCGGCGTGTCGTCCTCGATCGCCTCCCCGAGCAGGACGACCGATCGCGCGCGCAGCGCGTCCTCGTCCTCGGCCCCGTTCTCGCGCGTCGCCATTCTCTGCCGTCGCCATCCACCATGTCGTCGTCCGACTCGACGGCGTCGTCGGCGACCGCGCGCTCGACCTCGACGTCGACGCCGTCCTCCTCCTCCTCCTCGTCGCCTCGACGCGCGCTCTCGCCTCGCGAGCTCGCGGGACACTGCGCGGCGGGCGCGTTCGCCGGGTGCGTCGTGGAGGCGGCGTTTTATCCGCTCGACACCGTCAAGACGCGTCTGCAGGCGCGTCGGCACGGTGAGCGCGTGCGCGTGTTTCGTGGATTGTACCGAGGTCTCGGTGGGAATCTCGTGGGCGTCGCGCCGGCCACGGCGCTGTTCTTCGCGGCGTATGAACCGATGAAGGCGGCGTTGGCGTCGGGACGGGACGGCGGGGACGGCGGCGGCGGCGGCGTGGTGTCGCATCTCACGGCGGGTGCGGTCGCAGGGTTGGTCTCGAGCGTCGTGCGCGTGCCGACGGAGGTGATCAAGACGCGGCGGCAGGTCGGGGCGAGCGCGGGGGCGAGCGTGAGGAGCATCGTGGCGGCGAACGGAGTCGCCGGTTTATTCGTGGGATACGGGTCGTTTCTGTTGCGGGATTTGCCGTTCGACGCGATAGAGTTCGCCGGGTACGAATCGATGAAGACGGCGTGGGTGAAGTTGAATTCGAAATCCGACGTCAACGGCGCGGAGGCGGCGGGAATGGGCGCGGTGGCGGGCGCGTTCGCGGGAGCGGCGACGACGCCGCTCGACGTCGTCAAGACGAGACTGATGACGACGAGCCCGGGGACCTATCGAGGCGTGATGCACTGCGTTCAGAAGACGGTGTCCGAAGAGGGGGCACTCGCCATGTTCAAGGGCATCCAACCGCGCGTTCTGTGGATCGGTCTGGGAGGCGGATGTTTCTTCTCCGCGCTGGAGACGGCGAGAGGCGTCCTCCTGCCGTGACCGACGACGCGTCCGTCACGACGACGTCTTCGCGCGTCCTTCGATCGGTCGGTCGGAAACCCGACGGAACGCTCGCTCGTGTGCGCATGCATTCATCGCGCGTTCGCCGAAGGTCTCTAGCATAGTTTTTGTAGTTGCAGGTTGTTAGCACCTCGTCCGAGCTCCCACCCTCACACGCCGCCTCGCCATGTCCTCGTGGCCGCGCGCACTGTCGCGCCTCCGCCGACGCGTCGATGTCAAACGAATCTCCACCGCCTCGCTCTCCACGCGAGCCGACGTCGCCGGACAACCGACGCACGCGACGCATCCGCATCTCATCCGCTCTCGAGACGAGCTCACGCCTGGGATCTCTCGCGACGAATACGCCGCGCGCAGGCGCGCACTCGCGGCGATGATGCCGCCGAACAGCGTAGCGGTGTTTGCGGCGGCCCCCGCGCTGCGGTTTCCGGGCACGGTGATCCCGGCGGGGAGGTACAGGCAGGATGCGGATTTCGCGTACTTTACCGGCGTGTCCCAGCCCGAGTGTGCGGCGGTCATCGAGCGAGGCGAACGCGCGAGTGACGTGCGTTACGCGCTCATCGTACCGAGATATTCTGATAGGTACGCGGTGTGGGACGGCGAGCGCATCACGGTGAACGCCGGGACGAGCGTGTTCGGCGCGGACGAGGCGTTGGAGTCGGGCGAACGCGCGGTGGCGTACGCCGTCAACGCGATGAAGAACGCGCGAGGCGGCGTGTTCGTGGACGTGGATAAGGTTGACGAAGACGATGAAGTGGTGAATAGAGCGCTCGGGGCGTTGGGGAGGGAAGGTTTCACGATGCATTCGGTGAGGCCGGTTCGAGGACTGTGTCACGAGTTGCGTTGGAAAAAGAGCCCGGCGGAGCTTGAATTATTACAGCAGAGCGTAGATTTAGACGTTCGAGCGTTCGTGAAAGCGCTCGAGATAGGTAGAGCAGGCGCCACGGAGGCTGACGTTATGGCGCATCACGAAGCGACGTGCAGAGTGGGAGGCGCGGATCGTTTGGCGTACCCGTCGGTTGTCGGTTCGGGCGCCGGCGCGTGCGTCGTGCATTATCACCACAACGACAAGTCTCTCAAGGATGGTGATTTATTACTCATGGATGCTGGATGCGAACTGAATGGATACGTTAGCGATATCACGCGCACGTGGCCCGTGAATGGGAAGTGGACGTCGGCGCAACTCGACGTCTACTCCGCCGTCTTGGAGGCGCACGCGGAGTGCCTAAAAGCGGCGCGCGCGGACGGTGAAACCTCACTCATGGACCTCCATCACCTCTCCATCAAAGTCTTGGCGAAGGGTTTGTCCAAGCTCTTGCCCAACACGTCCGCGCACACGTTGATTCACACCGGTGCCTATACCAAATATTACCCGCACTCCGTCGGACACTGGTTGGGTGCCGACGTTCACGACGTTCCATCCGTCTCCGTGAGCACTCCGCTCGAACCACGCGTGGCGTTCACCATCGAGCCCGGCTTATACTTCCCACCGAACGATCCAGACGTCCCCGCGAGTCTCCGCGGTGTCGGCGTTCGCATCGAAGACGACTGCGTGGTGCGCGCCGACGGCCGCGCGCGCTCCATCAGCGCAGCGCTTCCAGTGGACCCGGACGCCGTCGCCGCGCTCGTGGGCGCTCTATGAACGCTCGCGCGCCTCACCGTCTCGCGTTCGCGCGCGAATCGACCGCGCGCCCGTTCCGCGCCGCGCGGAACGCGCCGCGCGCGCGCCACCCCACCACCCAATATTTAAGCAATCGTAAGCCATACATTAAAAAACGTGCCACGTGGTGCCACGCGAACGCGCACGGAGACGTTCACGCGCGTGGCCCCGAGCGTCATCTCCCGACGACCGCACCCACGCGACGGCGCCGGCGAGACGTTCGACAGCGCGACGACCGAGAGTGAATACTCCTCCGTCGCACCGGCGAACGACGCGATCGGGTGGATAAGACGCGCAGAGGCTGCGCGCGTTCAAGCCAGTCCCCGTCGAGAAGATCGCGCGTGCGATGCGCGTCGAACGATGCGGAGCCTAAGCGCGAGAGACGAACGAATTAAGCGGAGCAAACGGGCGTCAATCTTTGACGGATTTCTTTCTTCACCGATTCGAGTGTTTTATTCCATCTTGTTCATCTGCGCGCTCGAGGTACGCGCGGTCGATGACGACGATTCTCCCGCCCCTCGATGGCGCCGCCCCGCGCGCCCCGCGGACGATCGCCGCGTTCTCGCGACCGACGACTGACGCACGCGCGCCCACGACGGGGGAATCGACGCACAGGTTTTACTCTGGTCCGTGGTCTTGGTTCCCGGTCACACGTCGGGCGCTTGGAACGACGCGGCGCAGGCGTATTACACGCGCGAGACGGTGCGTTCAAATCACCTTCGTTCCCGTTGGTGACTCTGTCCCCAGAGGGGCTGGGGTCGCGTCGACTTTGACTTTGACTTTTCATCGACTCGAGGCTCGAATGCGACGTGGAAAACCCGTCTCGCACAGACATGCGCGCGAAGACGCGAGAGACTGACGAAAAAGCGCGATCGATCCATCGTTCGTCGCGACGCGCGCGTAGGTCAACTTGTCCGGAGCGTACGGGGCGAGCGTGCGGATACCGATTCCGAGCATTGACTTGAAGAGTCTCGCACTCGCGTGGAGGCAAGAGAGTTCTTGGCAACAGAGAGCGTTATCTGTTGCATCGACTGCGCTATTACCGAGTAAGGCGCAGCAGACGAAACAGTCGCTACAGGCTCGTCTAAAACATCTAGACGAGCAGTTGTTTCTCGGAGGGTCGGCGGAGTCGGCGACGAGCGACGCGGCGGCGGCGAACACAAAGTTTATTTCTTTCTCTGCGTAAGAGAGTGTATCATTCTTTGTGTACTGCTACTGCTATTGCTCGCTAGTCATTGACTTAGTAGATTCTCCAAGACAAGAACAAACGAATCGTCGACGTTTTTTAGACGCGACGAGAAAAACAAACGAGATGGGAAAGAAGGAGGTGTCCGCGCAGACGCTGCTCGGCCGCCGAGGGCGGTTGACACGACCTCGACGTCACGGTGAAGAATACGTTGAGGTGTCGATCGCCGCGGCGGCGCCCGCATCCGGTGTTATGAAAGATTTCGCGAGGTTTGTCCCGGTTAAGGACATCATCGCGGGAGGTTTGGCTCGAGCGGCGAGCCAGAGCACGATCCACCCGCTGGACACCGTCAAGGTGCGCATGCAGGCGACGCTCAAGGGCATCTCTTCCGGCGCCCCGGCGTCGACGAGCGGTGGCAAGTACGGCGTCGGTCTGGGTGCCGTGTCCAACGGTGCGGTGAGCCTCGGCAAAAAGTCATTCGCGTCCGCTGCCAAGGCTGGCGCAGCGAAGATGACCTCCGAGGTTGCGTTGTTGTACAAGGGGTGTCTCGGCGCCGCCACCGGCGCCGGCATCGCCATCGGTGCGTACTTTGCGTTTTACGGCACGGCGAAGAAACTGCTCCAAGAGAGGTCTGACATGCCCGTGTCGACGATCGCGTTCGTCGCCGGTGGCATCGGTGCTCTCGGTTCTTCGATCGTCAAGGTGCCCGCCGCGGTGTGCATTCGCTCGGTGCAAGCCGGCGTGTACCCCAACGTCATCGCCGCCGGTCGCAGAATCACCGCCGCCGCTGGTCCTCGCGGACTTTTCACCGGGTACATCCCGACGCTTCTTGAAGACGTGCCGGACATGGCCGTCAAGTTTGCAGCGTATGAGACTCTTCGAACGATGCATCGCTCGTTCACCAAGAAGAGCAAAGACGAGAGTAGCACCGGCGCTGACATCGTGATGGGTCTCATCGCGGGATCGGTCGCCGCGGCCGCTACGACGCCTTTGGATGTGGTGAAGACTCGCATGATGTGCAACGCATCTTCTCGACCCAGTTTCGGTGGCGCCATCATGGGCGTTTGGAAGGATGCTCCCGGCGCGGGAGTGGGTCGCGTGCGAACGTTTTTTACGGGCGTTCGTCCGCGCGCGATTTCCAACGGTATCAACTCTGCCATCTTCTTCTGCTTCTACGAAGCGCTTCGCTCCGGTTTAGTCAAGGCTGAAGCCGAACGCGAAGAGCAGCGCAGACAGGAGGAGAACAGTGCGTCGAATACCGCCATGAAACGTTCCCGTCGCGCTTACAGCGGCGTCTCGGTTGACGCCGTGCACTACTCCACGCCTTCGCACGTGGGTCGTGTCACGGAAGCTTCCATGACGCTCGCTCTCTCCAAGAATAAACGAAAGAATGCATGAGCATGTTTTTCGACTTGCTTTTGTCTTGTAACGGTCAAATGAATCATATCTTCAATGAACCCAACGAAAATCGCGCGAATAAGGGACGTCCCAGCGAAGCGCCACGAAGAAACGAACGCGTTGACGTGACCTGTTTTCAAACTACACTGGTATTTTCTATATAGCCTCGTCTCCGACCGAACAAACGATAACGCTACAACGCTCACGCGCGCGGATCGTTTTGCGACGGAACGGCGAGCGACAGTTGCTCTTGTTGCTGGCGCGCCATTTGCGTGCGCGCCGCGTCGACGTAGTTGAGAATCTTTAGCCGCGGTCCCGGCGGGATTCTCACCTCTTGAAGAGCGCTGTCGTTCAACAATAACAACGTGTCATCCGTCAAGAGACCCTTACGAAAGTTCTTTTCGTACTTTTCGAGACCGAGCGTCGCGAGCATGTTGTTCGCGTGCGCGTAGAAGTGGTCCTGCGTCGAGTCTTTGCCGCTAAACATTTGTCCAACCTTCATGAACGCCCCGTTCAACAACGCAAACAACGCGCCCGTTCTCACCGCATCCGTCGCCACACCAGCCGCATCCTTGGGCGCCTCTCCACCCATCGCCCCGGTCGTGGACCCGGTCGCCGCGCTGACCAAGCTCAACGCGCTCCCGGCGCCGAACATGGCCATCATCGAGCCCTGAATATCCTCCACGCCGCCTCGATATTTTTTAATCGCCAGCGTCAATCCACCCTGCACGGCGGAGAACACCGCCAAATTCAACGCCAACACCTTGGGCGGTCCACTGAACGATCCCTGCGCAGCCATGGGCGGTTTATTCGGCATGTTCGCCGCCTGCGCCTCCAGCGACTTGTTCATGACCCCCAAGCCGTAGCCCAGCACCGAACCTTGCGCGGCGCCGCCCGCGGAGGTGACGATCACCTGCACCTGCGCGCGCGGACGTTCCATCGATCGAACACACCGTCAGTCTTTCATCCTCCGTCCCATCACCGCGAACGCACGACCACCGCGCCCGTCACCGTCGACGCGCCGAGGAGAGGATCGGCGCACGATCACCGCGCATCGTCCCGCGCGCGTCGCTCGCTCGCGTCGCGCGCACCGCGTCGGACTGCGCCTTGAGCCAGGCATCGAATCGGTCCTTCTTCTCCGCGATCGTTTTTCCCAGGTCCCCCATCGTGCGTCGAGGACGTCGCGAGAGTGACGCGCGCGCGCGCGCGATCGTCCCGAACGCCATCGCGCGGGACGATGTCGTCTTCGCGCATTCGCGGGACGGGGCGAGGCTATGGGGATTACAAAAGCCGCGGTCGCGCCGTCACGCGCGTCCAACGGGTCCTAGATGTGTTGTTTTCCTCTTTTTCTTCTTTTTGGATGTCTTCGCGAACGCGTCGCCGTCGCCGTCGCCGTCGCGTCTCGCGGCGGCGCCGCCGCGAGACTCGGCGCGCGCGCGCTTTAACCGTTTACGCTCGGCTTTGCTCATGTGACGTTTCTCGATCGCGCGCGTAGTCGAGGCATCCGTCTCACGACGCGCGCGTTCGGTCACCTCTCGCGCCCGAAGCGCGGTTCGTCCGCTCGAGGACGGTTCCGAGCCGGCGCTCGCGGCTCTCGCGCCGCCGCTCGCCGGCGCCGCCGCCGGCGCCGCCTTCGTCGACGTCTCGTCCTTCTTCTCCCGCGCGTCCACGCCGAGCAAAGTCGACGCCGTCATCGTCGCCCGCAGGTGTCGCAACAGCGCCTCTTCCTTCGCCGCGACGGGTTTCGGCGCTCGCAATCGCTCCGCCTCGGCCTCTTGTCTCGCGAGCGCCGCTCGATTCGCCGCCGCGACGGCGATGCCCGAATACTTGGCGGTGGACATGCGCGCGGTGGAGGCGTCCCGGTGGCGGCGCGCGCGCGGGGGGGGAGTTCGTGCGCGCGCGCGCGTCGGCGGAGAGGACGCGAGGCGGGGAGTGTGGATCGTGGCGGTTCGGTCTCGGCGAGCGCGTTTTCGCGGCGGCGCGGCGAATCGTTGAATTACATGCGGCGCGCGTGCGCGCGAGCGGTGGCGCGCGTGACGCGTCGCGTCGTCGCGCGCGTCAAAAATTCCAGTAATAATTCTTTCCGGATTGTGAGCGGTTCATGCGGGATTTCGCGCGTCGACCCGGCGGCGACATCCACGGGTGCACGTCTTGGCCGAATTGAAAATCTTTATTCGACGGCGCCGACCACGTGTTGGATCTCGTGAATTGTGTCTGCCTGTCGCGAACGGCGCGTATGCGCTCGGATTCGTCGTACACCGATCGAAGCGCTGGATCGCTCAGTTGCGCGTTCGTCTCGCCGATCAATTTGAAGAGACGATCGGCGTCGTCGTGTAACTCGTTCGCCGGCGTCCACGCGGGCATGTTTCGATTCGCCTTGTCGGGATGGTACTTGAGCGCCAAGTTGCGATACGCCTTTTTGATGTCGGACTCGGACGCTCTGCTCTTCACCGCACCCAGTCCCATAATTCGGTACATGTCCATCTGCGCGTTGGGTTGCGTCTCCTTTTTGGTGCGCAAGCCTCGGAGTCGATCCGTCGCGACGGCGAGAGCATTTTTGCGCTCGAGTTGATTGGCGAATAAATCGTATTGCTCGTTCCCGGCGATCTCGACGTACGCGTTGAGATCCTTGATGGCTTCATCCCAACACCGAACCGTTTCGTGTAACGTCGCGCGTCGACTCAGCGCTTTGATGTTCCACGGATTGAACGCCAACGCTCGCCCGCAGTCGGCCAACGCGTTCAACACTTCGTCCAAGCCTTGATACGCCGCCGCCCTGTTTCCGAGCACGATGGAACAATACGCCGCGGACACGGGTGATTTACCGGCATCGAGCGCTTTCGTGTACGCCGCGACGGCGTCGGTGTACTTGTTTGCGTTGAACATTCTGTTCCCTTCGTCCTTGTCTCGCGTCATCGCGCGCGCCGTCTCGATGACGTCTTCGTCCAACGACCCGGCGGGCGCCGTCTCGGCGTATTTGACGGCACCCTGCGGATCTCCTCTCCCAAACATGGCCGTGAACGCGAACTGGGGCACCCACGGTTCGTCGGAGAGACCTAAACCGTCGATCTCGGCGACGAACGCGCTCGCTTCTTGATATGCGCCGCACGCCAGAAGAATCGACGCCTTGACTTGGACGTAGGCGCGTCCCGACGTTTCGTTCGACGATAGGAATGGATACCCGCTCAGCGCCGCCACGCTCTTCACCACGGACGAGCATTTTTCGTCCAATTCTCTCGCGCGAGCGTCGCTGTACAATCGAGGAAGTCCAGGTTCGCTGGATGCGAATTCAACGGCGGCGCCGAGCACCTTGTCTAAATGTCCCTTGGCGGCGCGCGCCTCGACGACGGCGTTGGCGATGTCGGCATCGTTCGGTTCAGGCGCCGCCTCTAAACACGCCAACGCGGCGTCGAAATCAGCTAGTTTCATGTGACACGTCGCCAAACGCACGCGCGCTCGGTTATACGTCTCATCCGCGCGAACAGCGCGTTCGCAATCGACCAACGCCTTGAGCGTGCGAACGCGCGCCTCGCCCGCGGCGTCGGCGCCGTCCACCGGAATCATCATTCTCGCAGCCGCTCTGTTCGTCAAGAGCACGGCGGCCTCACGACCGACGAATGTGTCGATCGATTCGCCCAAAGGATTCTGATCGTCCTCTCGGGCGTTCGTTCTCGGCGCCGACGCGAAGACGGAGAGCGCTCGACTATACGCCGCGTCCGCCTCGGCGTATCTCTCTTGTCTGTACAGCGCGTTTCCCTCTTGACGAAGCTTTTCGGTCTCTTCCGCGTCGCGCGGGGCGAGTGAATCGAGCGTCATCTTCGACGCGGCCTCGGTGAGATCGTCCTCGGCGCGCGTGGCAAACTTCGGCGTCTCGTTTGACGCGGCGCCGCCGGCGGACCGTCTGTCTCTGTGCGCGCGCTGCGCGTATCTAGAATTCCTACCTTGTCTCGATGTGGGCGAATCGTCCGAGCCCATCTTGAACGCACCGCCATCCGTCTCGGCCGGTTTCGGTCGCACCGTCGGGGGTGCGTGAGATTTATCCGGCGGCGGCGCGCTAAACGTAAACTGTTTCGGCGTCGGCGACGCCATCGGCGGCGACGAGGCGACGTTCGACGTCGTCTCCGCCGCCTGCGCGTTCTCCGCCACCATCGCGCGCGCGCGCGCTCGAAACGACGCACTCTTCTTCATGCTCCCACTCGACGTCTTATTCGACTGACCCATGCTAAAAGTCGTCGTGGACGGAGGCGTAAATGCGAACGCCTCGCTCGCGTCTGAATCGTTCGGCGAGTCCACCGTCATCGGTTCCGGTGACCCCGTCGTCACCACTTCCGACGCCCGCGCGCGCATCTCCGACGACCCATCGCTCTCGAACGACGCGTTCAGAGACCGAGCGACGCGCGACGACCCCCCGTCGCTCGTCCCTTCATCCGCCGCCGCCGCCGCCGCGCGTCTTCGCGGGCTCTCCGTCCTCGCCGGAATCTCCCGCAATTCAAACTTCTTCGGACTCTCCCCCCCCCCCCCCCCCC
>Ga0208410_1000343_pt1 | contig 27794 bp, 24 predicted proteins | sample ETN02SmetaG_3_FD_185787 | JGI IMG/M metagenome (GOLD analysis project Ga0208410, IMG submission 185787) | Marine microbial and viral communities from oxygen minimum zone, Eastern Pacific Ocean - ETNP2014F10-02SV257 (SPAdes) (version 2) | ecosystem: Environmental > Aquatic > Marine > Oceanic ... | reverse complement strand
TTCCACACATTCACGCAAGCCGGAAATCACGACATTGAGGTAGTTGTTGTTAACGACCGTGGGGAAAGCGATAGGGCTTCGCTTACCATATTTGTAAACTCCCCACCAACCATCGTAATCGAAAAACCGGGATATATTCGTACCAATCAGACTGCGACTATCGATGCCTCAGCATCCTTTGATTCAGAAGGAGGAGGTGTTGAATTCATTTGGGACCTAGACCTTGGATTCGACAGAAATGGCGATGGCGATCCAACAAATGATGCAGATTCTACGTCTTCTTCTGTTCAAGTGATTTACACAGATTCTGGAAACCAAACAGGTTCGCTAACTGTAGTAGACGATAACGGCGCCACAAGCACAGAAATTTGGAGCTTGATGGTGGTTAGTCGAATGTTCAATGTGGTTTGGGAAGAACAACACCTAACCTATGAATGGTCAGGATATACTGAACAGGGAGATAGCACCACTCACCAACATATTCCCGGAGAAGTTGGTTCTCGTACCAATGGGGCACGAATTATGCAGGTCAATGCAACCTTAGTTCTCGACCGAGATTTACTACCAATTCAATGGCCGGAAGATAATTTTACACTCCGAGTAAATATTCCAATGACTGGTTGGACTACAAGTGCTCAGACCTCCCACGACAATGTCACACTAAATGCAACAGCGAGTATAGACAGAGGTGACTTGAATCCTTGGCCTGATAGCGGATATACGGTAAGTGCCGATAGTTCGGATAGCCTAGAACAATCGCTTCTCAACGAGGCTGGAGCGAGGTTCGGGCAAGGCGAATGGATTTGGGTAATTACCGCCGATGAATGCGATCCAGATATTCTAATTGACGAAGTAGATCCAGACTCTGGAAATGACTGGACTCTAACCATAGATTACACTTTACTGATTCCAAGGGTCAGTGAAGTCACAGCATAATCTCTCATTTTCGATGGATAAGGCCTTTCAACCCAAAGCCATTGGAAGGCTTCGATGGTACGTTCAATCGAAGTCAAGAAGGCCTCGGTAAGAAATCGACTGATTGTCGATGTAGATGTCTTAATGAATGAACCAAACGATTTCGATTTCTCTCCTCGGGCCAGCATGGAAGGCAACAGTTTGAGCATTACAAATGCCGGATATGAAGCAGGGGGTAGCATCGACTTGGATGACGACCAGATGATTGCAGCGGAAAGAGATAGAATGGTCGAATTAAGGGTAAAATTCTCAGTCGAGGGTATGCATGGAATCCTCACCAACAAGACCAAGAATACTAGGATTGGTCCTAATGCCAAGAAACTTGCCGAGCCTCGTTGGAAGACGGTTCTACCACTTTCAATGTGATTTGACTTACCGTCGGGGTTATACAGAAGTCGTCGGTCGAAAACGCGCTGGACCCATAGTGTAGCCTGGATATCACTGGGGCTTGCGGAGCCTCAAACCCGTGTTCGAATCGCGGTGGGTCCGCCATTTTCTCCGAAATGTGGCAACTTTTTACAAAACACTACTTCATAACTGAAAAATTTGCCGTAATCATATGCGAAGTCTAGCATTCGCTCTAACCATTCTACTACTTTCTTGCAGTTTTGCAGGATGTGCTTCAGACACCGAGCCAGAAATATCTGAAGACGAAATTTCAGATATTGAAAGGGAAGATGTACGGGAAGAGTCGACTGAATCTACGACAATCACTCTAGAGGATTGCGAAGACAGAGGCGGAACATGGTTCGAGGAAAGAGAAGAGTGTTCCTTTGATTCAGATAGACCAGAAGAAGAGACAGAGCGGCCAAGAGAAGAGACAGAGCGACCAGAAGAAGAGGCTGGACCAATCCCTGTTCCTCCATGTAATGTGACCGCTACTGAGGGGCTTAATTCAACAGCCAACCCCTCATCTTGGTCCGAGATTCAAGCCGGACAATGGCTCGCTATCGACGGTTTGACAGATATTTCATACGCCTCAATAGAGTTAGACAATGAGTCAGAAGTAGTCGTTGATGAACGCCTTGATTACGAGTGTGGCTACACTTATTCAGTAAAAGTTCCAGCCGGATATAATGCGAGCAATGAGTATCCGTTATTCCTTTATCTCCACGGTCAATTGCTTGATTCGGTATTTTTCAATAACATGATGACGAATAATTTCCATATCCCGGATGATGACAAATACATCATCGTTAGGCCCTCGAAATTGGAAATTGACTGGGACCCAAAAAAGGCATTGGATGTCCTTGAAGACGTTAAAGCAAATCTCAATGTTGACGATGATAGAGTGTACCTTACTGGTTTGAGTATGGGAGGAAGAGGCACATTCATCGTAGCCGCTGCACTTCCAGATTATTTTGCAGCAATTATGCCACTGACTCCTCATCATGAGCCATATTCATATTTACCATTAGCAGAGGACATTGCTCATCTGCCCGTATGGATGAGCCACGGCACAAATGACAGCACCTCAGAATACAGTATAGCCGCCCAGATGGCTGAAAATTTGAGTAATCTTGGTGCAGAGATTGAATTCCAAACAGTGGTTGGCGGGGAACATGGGGGTTGGTTTGCAATCTATTCGGATCCGGAAATAATGCAATGGATGCTTTCTCACACTAGGGGAGAATAAGCAGCTACTCTTTCGGTGTTATCATTTCAACTTCGTTCTGATTATTCAAAAAGAATAGTCCACCAATTTGAACGAGCGCCGCAATTGAAAAAATAAAGCAAGATAGAATTAATCCTAGCCCACCATAACAACAACCATCGGTTATCGCCATCGGCCCCGCAGAAGGGGTTTCATCATTGGAAGAAGAAAGAGCAACAATCGAAGCGATTAGAATAATTCCCGAAATTAGTGCAAGAATTACGGCACTAATTGTAGATGCCTTAAACTTCGTATTAGTCGGCATATTCATCTCTCTGGCACCTATGGCGATACATGGCTTTTACCTCGAGTAGGCGAATCGACTTCCCGATGGTCGATATGGCCAAGATAGTCTATTATCCTCAATTTTGGGACCTGGCTCACAGATTTTACGAAGAATCATGGGAGTACTCCTGCGGTATGCATTACAACGAAATTCTGAGAGAGCATAAGATAGGATTTCCACTTGTTCACTCAGAAGCAAATTTCCGCCACCCATTAGCATATGGCGACACAGTAGATTGTACAATTACAGTTCCAAAAATTGGAGAAACTTCAATCACTTGGAGAATTGAATTTAGAAATCAAGACGGAACTCTTTGTTGGTCTGCAGATCAAGTTACTGTATGTGTAGATATGAGTGATGTGAAGAAGAAGATAACAGTCCCTGAATGGATGCGAGAAGGACTTTCCAAAATGACCCCAAACTAATCCGTTCCGGGTTTCGGCCACTTCTTTTCCAGCGCATTGCGTAGACCATCATCCATAGTCGCCTCCCACCAATTTGCTTCTCTCCAGATGGCGTATCGCCCCCGTATCCCCCGTAGGTCAGCACCATCGAGGCGACATCTTTGGAAATTTGACAAATTCATTCGGGCCTTGACAAAACTCGCATCGCGCATATCTGCATCATCAAAAGCGGCCTTCATCAAATTGGCGCGCTTGAAGGAGGCCCTGCGAAGATCGGCACCCGACAAATCAGCACCTTCCAAATCGGCCCCATCAAAAACGGCTCGACGAAGATTAGCTCCCGACAGGTCAATTCCACGAAGGTCAGCTCCAACATGGGAGGTGAAGGACCAATCCTTTGGCCCTACTTCCGAATTTTCATCGCTCAAGACGATAGCCTCTCCAGATGATCTCTACCAGCGTCTGTAAGTATCACAAATCGGTTCTTATCGGTGCCTTGTGGAAAGCTCAACAAGGCCGGTCGCCCTCTGGATGAGGAATCATCCAACATTCTATTGATGTATAGTGAGACGTTCCACTTCTCTAATTCCTCATCAGTCCAACGACCAGAATCCTCAATCAATCTCTTCACTTCTCGAGGAGGGGTATTATCCTCTTTTTCAACTGAGCGAAGATAGTGAATTGCAGCCAGAATTACATCACCAGTTCTGTAGATATTACAATTGTCAAGGAGTCTTCTAAATGCAGAACCTCGCTCTGGCACCCCAGTTTCACTGAGGGATTTACGCGCGGCTTCAATGGCGTCTTGTCTAGCGGTTCTAATTTTTGATAGTGCAGAAGCCCAGGTATCCTGCTCCTTGAGTTTCAGCCATGAATCATTGACTTCGCGAGACGATCCAGTCAAATCTACCTCAGTTGAGCCGACTCTGATTATGATTCTCCCAATGTCGCCGTTATCTTCCTCTGACATACTACCAAGTCGCCGATTAGTCACTAATTGATAAAATAATCCTCAAAATAATATCAATATAATCAGCCGTTATACATCTCCTTCTCTCAGCCGCTTGAGACCGTTTGGTTCAAGACTCTTCGACATCAGCCGATGTTCGATGGCCACACACGACAACTCGGGTTATCCATTAGTTCTGCACTCTTCTGCAGACCCAACAACCCTTGGCGGTACAGCAATTTGTGGCTTTTCTACAGTAGGTTCGGTGGGAGTAATTGCAATGTCTCACATCATTCAGACACTTGACCTCGATCCTATGGGGACCGTTCTCCATCCAGAGTTTCCTGCAATTGCTCTTATTCATGAATCAGTACCAAAACATCCAGTACGAGTCTATCAAGGAGATGGACTCGGGATATTTATTGCAGAAATTCAGTTTCCTCCTCAGAACGATGTTCACTTTGGAGAGACGGTCCTAGAATGGTTCACCAAGGGAGGCTTTGACAGGTTAATCGTAATCGACGGGGTCGTAAGTAACGACTTGGGAATCAAGGAAGAAAGCGATTTGTGGGGTGTTTCCTCAACCGCAATAGGCCGAGACGCACTTGACAAGTCCAACATTCAGCGAATCCAACAAGGAATCGTATCCGGAATCTCCGGCTACCTAATTGCTGAAGGCGAGCGCAGAGGCCTAGATGTCACTGCACTTTTAGCAGAATGTAACCCAATGTATCCTGATGCACGAGCCGCATTACTAGCAATCGAGGGTGTTTGTGACCTGATAGATTTGGAGATACCAGTCAAAGGGCTCCTCGAAGATGCTCGGGCTATAGAGGAAAGAGTACGCGAGGCATTTGAGCGAGCACAAGCAAACGCTCTACCTGCGCCCGAAGACCAAGACGATGACGACGAAGTCAGGATGGTCTACTGATTCCATTCAGTAAAACGGATTGGTCCCTGCTGCATGATCTGTTGAATCGACAACCTCGATAATCTCGGGGACCTTTTCCTTAATCATCACCTCAACACCTTGCTTTAGTGTGACATCGGCCATGCCACAACCTTGACACCCGCCTCCAAAGGCGATTATTGCTTTATTTTCATCAACACCTACGAGTTCGACAACGCCACCGTGGCTGGCAACCGCTGGATTGACCTCACTGTTGATTATTTCAGCGACTTTCTTAGACAGTTCATCAACCCACATGGGGTTGGGATTATCAAACGCGAATCCACCACCCATCAAGGTCTCCTTGAAGTCAAGAGTCGCACCGTCGAGATACTGAACACTCCTAGCTGCGATTCGAACTGTTATTCCATCAACCTCGTTGATGTAATCATCTTCAGAGCCCCCTTCAGCACCAACGAACTGTAAATCATACTGGAAACCTTTCGGCCCCCTGCCAATGATTTCAACACGTAAAGACAAATCTGCTTGGTCAGCCTGCTCGGCGAACGAGTCAAGCATTTCACGAGCTTTTGGCGTAATGGCTAGCATGTTCTTCGACCCTTTCAGGCGCCCTCCTTTCTTCAACCTGCGGGCGTTTAGACTTTGTTTTTCTGGAATTTCGGTAGTCCCCTCCTATTATGTATTCTTCATAATTTCTAATCGTATTCCGAAGTTAAAGCCATTAACGTGTGGACGTAGGGGGAAGTATGCGCGAGGTCTTATCGGATACATTCGGAAGACCGTTGACCGATCTACGAATTTCAGTAACCGACCGCTGTAATTTTCGTTGTAAATATTGCATGCCAAGAGAAGTTTTTGGCTCAGATTTTCCCTTTTTAGAAAAGAGTCAAATGATGTCGTTTGAAGAAATCGATAGATTGGTTGGGATATTCGAATCATTGGGAGTAGTAAAAATTCGAATTACTGGTGGCGAACCACTATTACGAAAGAATATTCATGAATTAATATCTATGTTAGCACTTAGGCCGCTGGAAATAGCCCTTACCACAAATGGTGTTTTACTTCCAAGATATGCCCCTGCACTATCCGCAGCAGGACTCGACAGAGTCACGGTTAGTCTTGATGCGATTGACGAAGCAACATTCGCCGCAATAACTGATTCAGGCCACACTGTTGCGGCTGTTATGGCAGGAATAGAAGCAGCAGAGTCTGTGGGTTTAGGGCCAATAAAAATCAATACTGTGGTAAAAAGAAATACAAATAAAGATGAAATTTTAGATTTAGTTGAACGTTTCTCAAATAGAGATATAGCAGTGCGTTTCATTGAATTTATGGATGTGGGAACGACTAATGGTTGGTCAATGGAAGAAGTAGTAAGTGCGGAAGAAATCCGAGATATGTTTGAAGATTTGACGGCAATTAATCCCACAAACAAGAGCGATGTTGCTAAGCGTTACAGTCTCCCTAGCGGCGACGAAATAGGGTTGATATCAAGTGTAACTGAGCCATTTTGCGGAGACTGTTCGAGAGCTCGAATATCAGCAGATGGGCGCTTATTCACCTGTCTTTTTTCTAACAAAGGATTGGACCTTCTGTCCCCAATTAGATTGGGTTATTCTGATGAACAAATAGCCTCAATTATTACTTCAACTTGGAATGCTAGAGATGATAGATACTCCGAAATGCGCTCGGAATTAACTTCGGAATTACAAAGGGTAGAGATGTCATACATTGGTGGCTAAAAATGGGGTTGCGATATTCTCAATCATTTGCAATGTGCTTCAATGCAGCGACGACACCACTCCAAGAAGCAGCTGTTCTAATCGAAGGCTCCGCATAATGAGAAATCGCCGCACTGTGCCCCTGTTCTTGTAACAATTCTACCATTCTTCTAGGGCTTGGCGGCGAGCCCTTTTCTTGCCAACTCGCCAATTCATCAACTGCTATCAAATGATGTCCAGATATCGCGGTTGCTTCTTCCGAGATATGCCGAATTGCTCGCAGAAGCCTTCGCTTTTCAGCATCAATATCCTTCTCAGACCAACCTGCTAAATCCGCCTCATCAAAAGTCGGAGCGCACATTTCCAGAACTCTTTCTTCTGTCATAGATGCCATAGTCTCAGCATCACCCATTGGACCAATCCACATTGGGCCCGATACCCTCGAATCCTGTCTGGAGACGGGGTGTGAAAGCGGAAGGAAACAACGAATCGGCAACTCACCGGAATCTTCCGGCGGCAAGAATCCAGCTGAAATAGACGCCTCAACTTCATCTTTGGTAGGAGAGAAAATTCGCCAACCCAAAGATGCCTCCACATCATTCGCTCCCTCCATAACTTTCCTCACCCGAACCGAGACCCGAAGATGGTGCGAATCCCAGATTGAAAGAAGAGGTTCGATACTACGGTCGTGGCGCGCAGCAGCGCGTGCGACTGTTGCCATTAGAACCCGTAGACCAGAATCGTGCTTGAGTTTGTCAAGACGTACTCTGGCACCATATCTTCTCATCAGTGGATTCTTTGAAGAGCCACTCAGTGCAGCGGTGTCAGTTGCACTAACTTCCAATACTCCACGTCGTGCAAGAGCTTGAATCGCGGTATCTAAGAAAGGAACCGGTGAGCCAAAAGGATCGATATCAATCCAGTGCCATCCTTGAGATAAAACACTCGTTCGTAGATCTCCTAGGAGAGGAACCAATTCTCCATTTTCAGATGGAAATTCTGACTCGGTAGCCATAGCCCAATCCAATGCATTTTGATCCATATCGCCGACTGTTGCGATAAGACGGGATGATGCCTCTTCTGGCAATTCGTTCAACCATCTTCTGGCCCTCAAACCAGAAGCACTTAATCCGTCAAGAGCTCGAACTTTGGAATCCCCTAGAATTCCAGATTCAATCGCATGCGCCATCAAGAGTACGCTACGTGTTCTCGACCCCGCCATCGCAGGATTATGAAATACGAAGCCAGCATTTTTCGAACTTGGCCCCTTTTTGTTTGAATCGGGTAAATTAGTGACCCTTGTCAGAGTCCTTCCTTCCCTGTGTACAAGGCCCGGCCAATCGGGTGGTAGATTGTTTTCCACGACATCGCGAGTCAACACTCACACATTGGCTTGACTACTCTCGCATGTGAATCAGTAGTGCTCGAAAACAATCTCAGAATCAGCATGAGTTACTCGATGACCATCATCGCATACAACCCCTACTATTCTAGTGCCAGACAGCCTCTCAGTAAGCCAATTTTCAACGGTTTCAGCAACCTCTGTAGATACAGCGATACACATACCCATTCCCATGTTGAATACTCTATGCATTTCCAATTTTTCAACAGGTCCAGTTTTAGCCATCCAATCGAATTCAGGTGGAATAGGTAATGGGTTCGAAATATGCCACCCCAAACTATCGTGTAATCGCAATAAATTCGATAGTCCACCACCAGTAATGTGTGCAATTGCCTTGAGATCTCCAGAGGCACAAGGGCCAGTCCCTTTCCGACATGAATCAATCAAATCGATGATTGGGTCAACGTAGATTCTAGTGGGATTCAACAGAACTTCTCCCAAGGTTGCACCGGATTCACTCGCGCCTTCGATTTCTCTTCCCAGATGATTCGTATCGAATGGCGCAGTATCACCTAGTGACAAACCAGACTTCTCGACAATTGCTCTCAGCAATGTGTAGCCATTGGAATGAACTCCACTGCTCGGTAGGCCAATTATGACATCACCCGCCTCTAGGTTTTCACCGGTTATTGCCTCACCAGCTGGGAACCATCCAAGAGCAGTACCTGAGAGATCCAATTCAGTTACTATGCCTGGAAGCGTTGCCGTCTCCCCTCCTGCAAGAGTAATCCGCGCTCGACGGCATGCTTCTGCAAGGGAGCCACCGATAACGGAATGAGTTTCTGGGTCGGTTTCTGGCACTGCGATATAATCTACAAATGCTAGAGGTTCTGCTCCCACACAAAGCAAATCATTCACATTCATTGCCACACAATCAATCCCAACTCCTTGATATCGACCAAGTTTATTCGCCAATTGAAGTTTAGAGCCAACTCCATCCGTCGCCAAGGCTAATCGAGAGTTCCCAAACTCGATTATACCCCCAAATCCACCCGGCAAAGGCACAGGGGCGCCTTTAGTCCCCGGCTTTCTGACAGAACCACTTAGAGAACCGATTAGGCTGGCAATCGCAGCCCCTTCAGCATCGATATCGACTCCGCTGGTTGCGTAGTCCATCGGAATGTCATCCATAGTATTACCAGTAGTTCAAGGTAGATGATTAAATCGGTATCAAAACTACCAATATTCAAAACTCAATTTTTTTATTGATTCTATCCATACTACGTATGGGTGGATTTTGTTATTTTTTCTAGTATTTGCTAAATTATTGTGTAAAAATTACGAAAAAGGGGATTAGTGACCCATTTTAGAAAAACTATCGGAAACATAATCTTTCGAATCCAATAAGAGAACTACTATAACGGCCACATTACCACGAAAGAGGGCTAAGGAGCGTAGACACGCTATGTTAGATAAGAAAATGATTGCAATGCTGATGACACTCAGTATGCTTGCGGCATCACTCGCAGGTTGTCTGGGTGGGGACGATGAGGACCCAGTAGAGGAGTGGGAATTAATGCCAGCCGCCGATATTACGGCTGACATAGTCACTTCCGCTTGGGACCCTATCATTCCAAACTTGAATGACGGTGAGATGTGTGATGCCATAATCTCTGCTATGACAAAGACGGATGAGCGCGACCAAGTAGTCGATTTCACTCGCGGTTACTACACAAGTAGCCAAGGTGTAATCGGTGCTGCTGGATCAGCGTCAATCTCGGACGTCTCAGAACTGAATGCTGCTGGTACAACCATCGCAGTTCAGTCTGGAACTACATCCGATCTTTATGCTCAGGATAATTTGGCTATGGCTACAATTGTTGCTTACGATGATTTCCCATCAGTAACTGCAGCAGTATCCAACGGCGAAGCTGACTATGCTATGGGAGATTCCCCAGTATTGGCACTTTCAGGTGACCTGATGACCACATTCTCTGACGAGACCTTCGGAATCGCAGTACGTGAAGATTCAGGCGAACTACTCGACGCACTCAACGTTGCTATCACTGCAATTGTTGACTCCGGTGAGTACGACGCTATCTTTGGTGCCTGGTTCGAGGGATCTGTTGTCCTAACAGATGACCGTGACGAGAACACCGCAGTAGCTTACCCAGCTTCACCTAGCGAGGGCTCAACACTATCTTCAGTCCTTGAGTCAGGATCTCTACAATTCTGCTCAGACACAGCATACCCTCCATTCGAGAACTTGGATGAGAACGGTAACGCTGTAGGATTCGATGTCGATATTGCAAACGCTCTAGTTGATGAAATTGCAGCTTTCTACATGGGAACCGACAACCCAATGTTCGTCGCCCCAGAAGACCCAGCTGTAACTATCAAGCTAGGATTCCTTAACGATGCATCTGGTCCAATTTCCCAGTTCGCAGCTCCATTCACCTTCGCGTGGGGAGCAGCAATGGCTGACCTCAACGCAATGGGAGACGATTACGTCTTCGAAGTTATTGAGGCGGATTCCGGATGTGACGGTACAATGGCTGGTACAGCAGCTCAGTCCCTTGTGGACGCTGGAGTTGTTGCAGTAGCTGGTGCTGCTTGCTCAGGAGCATCAATGGGTGCAAACGCAGTCCTTTCGGCTGCAGGAATCCCAATGGTATCCTACGCTAGCACATCGCCAGCACTAAGCGACGCCACTGCATACCCTCACTTCTACAGAATTGTACCAAGTGACGCACTACAGGGTCAAGCCGCAGCTGATATGATTGGAGCAAGCGGAGTGTCCAACACCGCTATTGTTCACATGACCAACAGCTACGGTGCAGGTCTAGCAGACGCAGTTGCAGCCAACCTAGGCGCAGACAACGTCTGTCTACAGTCCGGATACGAAGAGACCGCAACCGACTTCCAAGCTGCTGTTCAGGCAGTTGTGGATGCTGGATGTGACTCAGTATTCCTAGGATCGTACTCCTCTGATGGTGCAATGATCGTAGAGACAATGGCTGTAATGGGTGCAACAATCCCAATCTTCAGCGCAGACGGTATGGCCGGAGAAGCAGCACTGAACGACTACACACAGCCTGCAGCAGCTAACGGCATTCAGGTCACACGACCTCGAGCAGCCGCAGCTGGCGGTTCAACCGCTTTCACTGACGCTTGTGCAGCAGACTCAGTCTGTTCAACTGGTATCTTCACCGCAGAAGCATATGACGCAGTCATGATGATTGGTCACGCTGCAATGCACGAAGATGGCGCGAACATGGCTATGCACGTTGGTATGGTCGGCGACGGCTATGCTGGAGAGAGTGGAACACACACTTTCCTAGACAACGGTGATGTCGGTGGCTCAGGTTACGATGTCTGTACTTTCCACCACGTACCAACATACGGCCAGTACTTCAACTGTGACCGAATGTGGGAAGCTGGTAGCGATGCAGGAGTAACTGCGGCACCATTCGCAGGTGTAACAGTCAAGATTGGATTCTTGAATGATGCAACCGGACCTATCGCAGTATACGGACCTGGATTCGTTGCAGCATCTCAGATTGCTATTGGCCTAGCCAACACAATCGGATACAGCAGTGGAGTTCAGTTCGAACTTGTATACGCTGACTCCGGCTGTGACGGTGACATGGGTGGAGACGCAGGTCAAGCCCTAGTTGACGCAGGTGTATGGGGTGCAGTAGGAGCAGCTTGTTCCGGTGCATCCATGGGTGCAAACGCAATCTTGTCCGCTGCTGGAATCCCTCAGATTTCGTACGCGAGCACAAGCCCTGCTCTATCCGATGCAAACGCTTACCCTGGATTCTTCCGTGTCGTACCAAGCGATGCGTTCCAGGGTTCAGTAGTTGCTGACGTAATGACCGCAGATGGTATGGACAACGTTGCAGTAGTTCACATGACTAACGCATACGGATCAGGTCTTGCTGATGCATTCGTTGCTAACATGGATTCAGCATCTATCTGTACACAGATTGGTTACGAGGAGACAACAACTGACTTCTCGGCTGCAGTTGCTTCAGTCATGAACGACGGATGCACATCAGTCATGATGGTGTCCTACGCTACTGACGGAGCAGCTCTAATCGAAGAGATGGCAACTCAGGGATACACTGGTGCTATCTACGGTGCTGATGGAATTGCAGAGGAAGGACTTGCAGCAGACATGTCTGACAAGTCACTTGTCCACGGAGTAATAGCTACCAAGCCTGCCGCGGCTGGAGCTATGTCAGAAGTCGGACAGACCTTTGCATACCTATGTGCAATGAACGCAGACTGTGCTGGCGGTATCTACACCGCTGAGGCATTCGACGCAGTGACCATCATGGCATTCGCTGCTTTCACAGCTCTGACCACACCTGGTCTAGACGCTGGAATGGCAGTAATGGCAGTAGGTCAAGGCTGGGATGGCGCTAGCGGAATGCTCAGCTTCCAGGCGAACGGAGACGTTCCTGCAGCTGGCTTCTGTGTCGGAGAGTTCTCTCACGACGCAAGCGACGACTCAGTCTCGTACGATTGTACAAGAAACTGGGACCCAGTCAACGGTATCACTACCGCTTGATTAGGGACGTAAAGCAGTGCGGCGGGATTCTCCCGCCGCACTGCCCCAACTTTTTATTCCTGTAAACTTAGGGTACGTGTAGTAGTATGCTGCACGATGCTCGAGACAAATTTTCGGAACTCCCTAGAGGAGTTAGAAGAATCATATTCGCAGCCTTACTTTTTGTTGATGCGAACTTCCTTGGTACTCTGAATGGCTACGGATCTTTGAATATCCTAGACATGCTGTTGGGGGGCGCACTGCCAAATGATATGGTATGGTTGATTCAGTTAATTGAATCAATTACAGCAGGTTTTGTTGTAATTAAGGTGCTTTTTGACGATGTTCCAAGTAGCCCCCTCCGGACACTTTCTCTGCTTTTATCACCATTTTTCATGGTAGCAGTTACCTTCTATTCTCTTGATATACTACTCCAAGGACTTGGTGCAAGCGCTGGATTCACACTCGATTTGGTATCGATTACTACAGGCACACTCACTTGGTCTTCTACTTACTTGGCCATTGCCATTGGTTTGACCTTGACCTACAAGGTTCAGAGATACGGTAATTTCGCTCAATCTGAATTATTCATGATTGGAATGTATCTCTCCATGATTATGATTTGGAGTGACTATTTCTTCCCTATGACCAGTCTTTCTACAACCAAAGAAGGAGTTTTGACTTGGTCGGTATTGATATTCACTTTGATTGCCGCCTTTATCCTAACTGGCTTTGCTGGAATAATCATTGATCGACTGGTCTACAAAGGGTTTCGCAAAACCCAAGCAAGCCCACAAGTTATGATGATTGCATCTCTTGGTGTTGCCTTAATTCTTCGAGCCTTGACTTACATGCGATTCGGCGCGGGAAGAAACATGTTTGAGCCGGAAGGAGATTGGCGTATGCCAAATCTTCGCTGGGAACTCCCAACAACAAAGATGCGCTTCAACCTAGGAGAAAGAAATCTCGAAGAGGGTAGAACCTACACACAATGGACCTGTGAAGAAACCATTGACGAAACTACCGGCGAACCCGTACTAACTAGAATAGTCAGTGACACCTCAAAACCCGCTATAGAACTCTATGACACTACTGCTGATTGTGTAACCCAAGCTACAACCAATTATGCCTACTACAAAGGCGCCGTACCGGTGGTAATGTTCTCAGCAGTATTGTTATTGATGCTACTCCTGAATAAAACTCGCCTTGGCAGGAGAATGAGGGCAGTTGCAGATAATCCAGAATTGGCTGCAAGCAGTGGAATCAACGTCGAGAGAGTACACATGACGAGTGCTTTCCTCTCAGCAGGGATATCCGGAATGGGCGGCGCAATCTTTGCTTTGACTCTAAGATTCAATCCAGAAACTGCATTCACTCTTCTTCTACCATCCTTTGCGATAATAGTTCTTGGAACAATCGGCTCCATTCCTGGAGCGATAATTGGATCTTTGGTTGTTGGATTTGTGCGTGCGCTATCCTCTCCTGTATTGATTGGAATCGGCTTACCACTTGGCCGTTCAAATTATTCTGCACTGGATGGCGTAATGCCCTACATATTCTTGGTCGCAATTTTGATGATTATGCCGGAAGGTATTGGCGATGCATATGAGAAATGGAAAATAGACCGTCTGAGAAAACGGAAAGAATACGACCCCGATAAATCTGACAAAATTACAGCCGCTCTAGCGATTTTACCTACTGGAATATTTGGCCTTCATCACTGGTGGCGAAATAGAACTGACAAGATGCAGAATTTCTCCGCCGTTGCAATTGCAGCATACGCCTTCCATAGATTCAGTAACTTCGTGGGGAGAAATTCATTCGCAAATGGTTGCGGGGATGTTTGCCAGGATGACGAATTTGTAGACTCTAATCTAGCAGTTTTGACCGGCAGAAACGATGAGACATTGCAATTGGAAGATTCACCCTTGGACGAATCAGATTTGTTGAGCCAAAAGTCACCTCCAGATGGACTGACACCTGCAGAGACAGAGATATGGACCACAAACGAAGTTGCTGAGATGAATGAATCCTGGCTAAATCAAATGAACTTTGAAATCGATTTGGTCAATTTCATCGTGGATCTCGGCGATATCCTTTGGCCATGGGCATTCGTCCTACTTTGGGTCTATTCAATCTATGAAGGAATTTCCATATTGCAAGGAAAATACGAGACTCAGGGCTCACAAAATGTCATAGTAAAAATAAACGAGATAATCTCCTCAATTTCGATTAAATTTACTAAATTACAGACTCAAATTTTACTAAATTGGTCAGAATTTGATAGGAAACATAACCAAATTGTCAAGCAAATCAGAGAAAAAATATCTCAATCATCTAGCGGTTTTACCGCAAAGGTAAGTACAGAATCTGGCAAGCTATACTCCAACATCCTCGACAAACTGCCAGTCGGTTCAGCTGATGATAAGCAGAATCTGCGAAGTTATGGAAGGGAGAGTCCAATCGGATCTTGGCTTCTTTTCGGTTTGTTAATGTTCATTCTGATATTGTTCTTAGCCTGGTTGCCAATTGCTGAGTCTGATGATTTCCGATTCAAGAAGGTACTACAGGTATCCAACGTTCTACTAACTCTCTCAATTTTCATTCTGATGTCTTTCTCTCTCAATCTACACACCGGATATACAGGAATGGTAAACTTCGGTGTAATCTTCTTCGTCGCTATTGGAACAATAACTGTTGGAATTCTCACCGCTCCAGAGAATCTTCACGGATATGATTGGGCGATTTTACCGGCACTATTGATTGCCCTACTGCTAGCCGCGGCCTTTGGCTGGGCGCTAGCATATCCAACCGCTCGCCTAAGAACCGATTATTTCGCTATTGTAACAATATCACTCGGTGAGATCGTTAGGGTACTACTCGCAGGAGAGCCATTGCTAAGAGTTGGAGCGGTTGGTAATGCAATAGGAATTTCTTCCTATCCATTACCATTCGAAGACATGTGGTTCTGCGGTTCAGAAACCTCTGGTCCCGACACAAATTGGGTTAGTCCAGACGCCTGCCGCGATGATCCAAATCTAACCGACACTCCAGCATATCTGATTGGTGAATGGTTGAATTTAGGCGAGCCAGCACCATACATGTTCTTGCTGATGATTATGTCCGTTGTCGCAGTAATCCTTGTTTGGATTCTATTGAACCGAATCCTTTCCTCACCATGGGGCCGAATCCTAAAGGCAATCCGAGAGGACGAAGAGGTAGCACAGCACCATGGTCACGATGTTCTAACTCACAAGGCAGCAAGCCTAGCTCTAGGTGCCTCAATTGCGGCTCTCGCTGGAGCATTCTGGGCTTGGAAACTAACTGGATTTGAGCCGAGCTTCATGTCTCCGGCTCGCTCAACTTTCTTAGTTTGGGCCGCATTCATAATCGGTGGTACATCGAACAATCGAGGAATGGTAGTTGGAGCCTTCATCATCGTCTTAATGGAATTCGTATTCAACGTACTAGTCGCAGGACAAGGCTCTGCAGACCTTCCACTACACACAACAGCTGCCCGTATTGATTCGTTGTTTGAGTGGCTAATCCTGAGTCCATGGGAAGTAGTAAGCGTCTTCCTAGTTGCAGCATTTGTTGGATTTGTAATACGCTCAGAAAGAATTCTCGAAATAGGCTTAGCCGGCGTGGCAGTATTTTCATTCACTGCAATTGCTCTTGGTCAGCGTTCAATCGATGAATCGTTCTTTGGTGGTGTAGTATCTGCTGACATGCTTTACTTCAAACTCTTCTTGATCGGCTGTCTGATGCTATTTTCATTGAAGTTCAACACCAAGGGTCTACTTCCAGAAGTACCGGTTAGACCCGAGCGTCCCAACGGAGGTGAGGCTGTTGAGTGAACCTGTACTAAGGGTCGAAAATCTCCGAAAGGAGTTCGGCGGTCTAGTCGCAGTAAAGGACGTCTCTTTCGAAGTGGGCCCTGGAGAATTCATCGGATTGATTGGTCCTAACGGCTGTGGAAAATCTACCACATTCAATTGCATTAGCGGATTGTTGGATCAGACCGCAGGAAGCATCGAGATTTTCGGCAAGGATGCATCGAATATGCGGCCAGACCAAATCCAAAATCTTGGATTTACCCGAACCTTCCAGCATACTCGCTTATGGCGACAAATGACTGTAATAGAGAATCTACTAGTCCCTCCTCGTGAACAATTCAAACCTAATCCATTTGCGTCAATTTTGCAATTATCTTCTTCTGCTGAGGAAGAACGTCTTGCTCGCGCATACGATGTGTTGGAGCAATTAGAAGTTCCACATATGGCACATAACTTGGCCAGCGAGCTTTCAGGCGGCCAATCAAAACTAGTAGACATAGGACGCTCAATGATGGGTGATCCAAAGTTACTACTACTCGATGAGCCGGTGGCTGGAGTAGCGGGCCCACTGGCGATGAAGATATTCAACAATCTAAGGCAAATCGTAGACGAAACCGGGATATCAGTTCTAATTATCGAGCACAATATGGATTTCATTCTCAGGCAAGGAGTAGACAAAATCGTCGTGATGAATGAGGGAGAGATTCTGATGGTGGGAACTCCGGACGAAGTTCGTAGCAATCGAGAGGTTATCGAAGCATACCTAGGTGCAGCAGGTGAAGAATCAGGAGGTGAAGAAGAATGAGCGACAGAGTTCTCGAGATTAATGGAATGAACAGTGGTTACGGTTCAGTCCAGATCCTATATGACATTGGCTTGTACGTCGATAAGGGAGAATTCGTCACCATCATTGGTCCGAATGGTTGCGGCAAGTCAACTTTAATCAAGACAATTTTTGGAATAGCCACTCATTATTCGGGAACAGTTGAACATGAGGGGGAAGAAGTGTCTGGATGGAGAACCGACCAGTTAGTCAACCGAGGTATCGCCTATGTCCCACAGGTGAACAATGTATTCCCATCATTGACAGTTCATGAAAATCTCCAGATGGGCGGAAACAAACTGCCTTCTGCTGTACTCGCCGAGAGAATTGAACGTGCACTGAATATGTTCCCCGATTTACAACAGCGAACCCATGACCTTGCAGCTTCCCTTTCAGGTGGTGAGAGGCAGATGCTGGCGATTTCACGTGCGCTAATTTCTAATCCCACTTTCCTATTGCTTGACGAGCCGACAGCAGCACTTTCCCCCCTCTATCAGCAACAAATCATTGAGAGAATCGATGCTCTGAGAGAAGAAGGAATCACCGTTCTTATTGTCGAGCAGAACGCTAGACTGAGTCTTGCTCGTTCCGACCGAGGGTATATTTTTGCCAACGGTAAAGTAGTCCATACTGGCGACGCACAGCATATTCTAACAGATCCAGAAATCGGCGAGTACTTCCTTGGTTCTCATTAATCGGTTAACGAGAAAGAACCCTCTGTACTGCTAGAGGGATGAAATGTAGAGAGTCAGCTAATCTGTGTCCATCTTCAACTTCTATGAGTTCTACTGATTCATTGGTTTCTGAAACCTTTCGTGAAGACTCTATTGGAACGATATCATCTTGCTGTCCATGAAGAATTATTGTAGGATGATGGAGAGTTGGCCAAGACATCTCATCAGCCGATGTAATGAAATCCCAACCGAATTCCACTTCATGTCCGAATCCATGATGGAAATACTGGCGAGAACCAATATTTTCCCACTCGTTTAATCCTTGTTCACCAGCAATCGAACGAAAATTTTCAGCAAGCCCAAATGCAGGTGCTAACAAAACCAACCTCAGATTACGCTCAGCAAATCTTTCCGAAGCATTGGCAATAGCGAGCCCTCCGTACGATGAGCCCATTATGATGTCAATATCTTCATTCTCAGCGATAGCCTTAGCGATGACTTCTGTTTGGTCTGCTATAGTCCAACCATTGTTACTCATCTCTGGGCATATTATTTCCCAGTCAAGACTCTCTTTCATCCATGTCGGTTTAGATCCATTTGGGCTGCCTTCTAAACCATGAGCAAAGAGAATTTTCATGAAGACCAGCCCTTGAGAAATTTCAGTCAAATTCTAGACCCAGTAATTCTGCATCAGCAAGAGGGCAACGAGTCATGGCTGCGTGCTCCATCACTCTGACGTGTACTTCAGCAACAACATGAACTGTGGACTCAAACATATGTCCTGCGTGTACATTGTTGTCATCATCTGACCAACAACAGTGGATATGGGTGAAAGCATCTCCATTTTCTGTACGTGCAATATTGCCAGATAAACTGACCAGTTCTGATGGAGAATCCAATAATCGCCTCTTGTAAATGCCTTCTTCATTCATGTAACCGTATTGATTTTTACGCGTGCGACCTATTCCGCTAGTAATAGCCGCCGCATCAAATCCAAGGTCATCAGCCAATTTCTTCAATGCTGTATGGATTTCTTCACCAGGATCTATACGAACTAAGATATCACTTCCAGAGCGCGTATGTTCCATGAAGGGGGGATTGTGCAGATGGTCTTGAACAAATCCCAAGGATGGTTTCCTCTGGGCTTCGGTAAACTAACGACATTCTTGCAGTGGAAGCGCTCAATCTCTCATTTTGTCGACGTGTTGCGGTAAAAACTTCCAGTGGAAGCAAAGGGGTCCAGTAAGCCATCCGCTTTGTTCATAGACTACGGATTTTCACTTCTGTTGCCCGGCGGTGAAAAGTATGACGATGGCAGCACATGATTCATCGGCAAGGTGGAGGACTTTCTTCACCGAAGCAAAAGAGGCGGAGATAGTTCTGCTACTGTCCAAGCAGTCTGAAAATGCTGTGCTTGAAATTACCTTCCACGAACTTCAAGCCTTCGATCCAGAGTTCGCTGAAGATGTTCTAAAGGACCCTCGCAAAATAATCAGTAATGGCAGAACCACTCTAACAGAAATTTGTCGTGAGCGCGGCGAAGATCTTGATTGCTTAATTCGAGTTGGCGAGCTGCCTAAGGATAGTCGACGGGACCTCAGAGATATGGGAAGCCGTGACATAGAGATGTTACGAAGTGCCGAAGTCATTTGTACAAAAATTAGTGAAATTAAACCTAGAATTCATCGGGCGGTTTTCCAATGTGAGAATTGTGGGCACACAATAGAGATGATTCAAGAAAATGAAAGAGAATTGAAAGAACCACTAAAGTGCCCGGATGAAACAGGATGCGGTGAGTCCGCAGGACGATCTGGCGGAACCCGCTTCAACCTCGTGATGAATGTCTCTCGAATGGTCAACAACCAATGGATTGAGGTTCAAGAAGTTCCTGAAAATGTACCCAGTGGTGCTCAACCATCTCGTGGACAAGTACTGGTTGAAGGGGACTTGGTAAACAAACATCTTCCAGGTCAAAGAGTTGTAATCAACGTCATTCCTGTTGTTCATTCTGAGGTGAAAAGAAACAAGAAGACGCCGATGTTTGACATCATCTATCACCTTGTGAGTTCTGAACACGAGAGTACACCATTTACTGAAATAAAAATCTCCGATGAAGATCGCCAGGCAATAATCGACGTCGGTGCTAGACATGACTTGTTACAATTGATGCAACGCTCAATCGCACCTTCGGTTTACGCAACCGGAGTGGTCCATTTCGTCAAGAGAAGTCTTGCTCTGCAACTATTTGGCGGCGTTTCTCGAGTAAACAAAGATGCAACACGCTCTCGTGGTGACATCCATATTCTCCTAATGGGTGACCCCGGTGTTGCAAAATCACAACTTCTCAATTACATGTCAAAACTTTCACCTCGAGGTATGTTTGCTACCGGTGGTGGTGTATCTGGTGCTGGACTTACTGCCGCTGCAGTGAGAGATGAGTTTGGTGGCGGCGGTAGATTCGCTTTGGAAGCTGGAATCCTACCTCTTTCTGATAGAGGAATGGCCGCTATTGACGAGTTCGATAAAATCAGTGAAGAAGATAGACGAACCATGCACCCAGCCATGGAACAACAGCGCTTGGATGTATCAAAGGGCGGTGTGAAGGCTACCCTCAACACTCGCTGTGCAGTTCTTGCAGCCGCCAACCCGAAAGAAGGCAGATTCACTAAGCGAGGAGCGAATGAGAGCGTCATGCACTCATTCAATGAAACAGGCTTACCACCTCCTCTTGCATCGAGATTCGATATTATCTGGATGTTGCGTGACGAGGTACGAGTCGACGATGATGAGAGAATAGCTAGACATATTCTGGAGGTTAGAACTCAGGGAGTAAGTGAGACCAAATTGGATGAAGCCATGGAATTTGACCTCAGAGAAGCAGAGGAAGGAGAAATCTTTGATGAAGGAGTTGATGGCTCGGAACACCTAACGATTGAATTCCTGAGAAAATACATCGCTTACGCGAAGAGAAACGTCAATCCAGATCTTAGCGACGATGCAAAGGCATTGATTCTAGAGTACTATACAAACGAGAGGCAATCTTTCGGGCGAGATCAACAGCAATACACAGAGGCAGATGTAATTCCGATTACCCCTCGAGCCTTGGAGGCCCTAATTCGCTTGACAGAGGCTCATGCTAGAATGCATCTCCGAGAAGTTGCCAGCGCGGATGATGCAAAAATGGCGCTAGCAATATTCAGACACTGGCGAGAAGAAGCCGGAATTGAAGACGAGTCAGAATTAGCATCCGGTGTATCAGTTAGTCAAAGAAATGCAGGCAATGCTGTGAGGTCGATAATCCGAGATTTGTGCAGCGATAAGGGCGTTGCAGAATTAACTGAGATTCTCAATCGTAGTGAAACGCGTGGTGTAAACGAATACCAAGTGGAGGAGGTGCTTTCGAGAATGTTGCAAGGCGGAGAATTATTCGAGATATCACATGAGCGCTATTCCTTCGCCCGTTGAGCCTATGAGCGATGACTCTTCGCTGGATAATGTGAGCACAAGCGAGCCGCATGGAGAGGTTGCCAAAGCCTCAGAGTTAGACCCCTCAGCCCTCGGCTTCATGTGCGGCCTCGAAATTCATCAACAATTGAACACGGGCAAGTTACATTCTCGGATGCCAAGTACTCTTTACGAAATGGGGATTGAGGAGATTCCGCCCGAATGGAAGCGTGAGGGTAGGAGACTTAGGGCGGCTCGAGGCGAGGGTGGTAAAGTCGATGTCGCCGCTCGCTTCGAAGCCCGTAGGAACCGTTCTTTCGTTTACGTTCAATCTCCAAATTCCGGCTTAATTGAGTTGGATGAAGCACCTCCATTATCTCATGATGATTCGGCGGTTAAAGCCGCCTTAACTATCAGCGCGATGATGGACGCAAAGCCAGTTCCATTCCTTCAAGCGATGAGGAAAACAGTAGTCGATGGTTCGAATACAAGTGGCTTTCAGCGCACCACATTAATCGCTACCGATGGAACTATTGTAACCACTTCTGGAGATGTGGGCATCGATGTTATTTGCCTAGAAGAAGACTCTGCGAGAAAGCTCGACACACAATCGACAGATTCTGGTGAGATAGTGATTTACACACTCGACCGGCTTGGAGTTCCCCTAGTTGAGATTGCAACATCTCCTGAAGTTCAAACACCTGAACATGCTAAGGAAACTGCCCTTGCTCTCGGCACCTTACTCCGGGATACACGAATGGTTCGTCGGGGACTTGGTTCAATCCGTCAAGATCTGAACGTCAGTATTGCCTGCGGCGACCGAGTTGAAATCAAGGGTTGTCAGGATTTGGATTGGATACCACGAATCATCCGTTTAGAGATGGCCCGCCAGTTGCATATGTATCGTCTCGCGAATCAATTGAGAGATGAGGCCGACCTACCCCTCCTTCCGCCGGACCGGAGAGATGATCAAATTCCAGTAGAGAATCGAGTTGCTAAGGCGGCCGAGAATAGAATTCTGATGCGAATCCACGATGTTACTTCCTCATTTGATGATTGTACATCGACAATGGTAGAGCGAGCCCTTGCTCGTGGTTCACAGGTAAAGGCGATAATTCTACCCGGATTTGCAGGAAAGATAGGAATGAAGGAGATGGATGAGGAAGGCTCCCAACTACCAAGGCTTGGAAGAGAATTAGCAAGTGCTGCAAAATTAGCTGGAGTAGCAGGGATTTTTCACTCTGATGAACTTCCTGCATATGGAATAGATATGAATCAGGTAGATTCGATTAAATCAAAACTAGATATGGAAGAAAATGATGCTTTCGTACTATGTGTTGCACCAGAATGGCAAGCGGATTTAGCACTAGAATCGGTCATCAAAAGAGCTCGTCAATCCTATCACCGGATTTCGCAGGAAGTTCGAAATGTGGTAATTCGTAAGGGGTCGCCAGAGGATGGTACAACAACTGCAATGCGACCACTTCCAGGCGGTGCTCGCATGTATCCAGAGACCGATATCCCTGTAGTGACTCTCGATGAGGAACGATGGTCTTCGATAAGGGGTAATCTTCCACTAAATCGAAGACAAAGAATCGAGCGTCTCAGCTCATACAATATTTCAGACAACCAAGTTGAGGCACTTATTGGCGCCGAGCTAGATGATGCCTTGGTCATCGCTGTTGAAGGAGAACCAAATGGCACTCCAGGAATACCGGCTAAACCCATGGCATCGGCTCTTCTAGACAATACCCGTGAGGATATTTCTGAAGGCACGAAATATACAGCAGATACTCTCCCTATGCCAGTTCTCACACTTTCTCTTCACGCCTGTGAGGAAGGTATCATCACCCGTGAAGGATTGGTGCCAATGGCTCACAGTCTACTGAAAGAAGGGCCAACTCATACCGAAGTAGAATTTTCTGAGCGCCTTAGATGGTTTAGTGAAAAGGCCGATTCAGATGGCTATACTCCCGCAGACTCTTCGGCGGTTGAAGACGCCGTGGATGAAGTTCTAGCGGATCGCGCGGACTTCGTTGCTGAGCGTGGATTAGGTGCAATAGGGCCACTGATGGGGCCAGTAATGGGTAAGTTAGGCGGGGCTGCTGATGGGAAAGTTGTTAGTGAGATATTGAAACAAAAAATCAGTAAAATCATCGATGAATAATATTTTATTGGAATGGAGTTATCAACTAACTTATTAGACTGAATTTACTTCAAAGAAATCCCATGTCTTATCACTTCAAAGCTGTGTGTTCCGTATCGCTTCTAATTATCTTATCATCAACTCTTGCTGGTTGTACATCGGAGACCGAACCACTAGGGGAGGACGAAATCGGAGAGCTCAGTGTTGTGCTGACTTTAGATTTCGTAGACCAGGGTAATCAAACAACGAACTTAGCAGACAGACTGACGAATGGCAGCATCACATTTGATCCAATATTAGTCGCCCATAATGTCTCCGCATACAGGGTGATGGAAGCGCTCCAACTCAGAGAAAACTTCACCATTGACGTCACTTATTATGTCGGTATGGGCGCCTTTATTCATACAATTGATGGCGTCTCTGGAGCCGATGATTGGTCTACATATTGGGGCTTTCTTCATGACGGAGAGGTCGCCGAAGTGGGGGCATCAAGCTACTTAATCACCTCAGATACCCACCTGAGTTGGGTACTAACACCGTCGGCTTAGTATTAATGAGGAATAATTTCTAAGTTATTTCTCCAAGAAGTACTATGAAGCGACCATCAGGAGCGGGCCATATGTACGATTTTCACAACTTCGCCCTTACCCCAGAACAGGATTTGGTTGTGAACATAGTAATATTGTCTTCACTAGTATTTGCTATTCTGAAAGGTGAAAAGAAAATTCGACACTCTAACCCTTTACTTATTCTAGCATTAGTAACGGTTTTTTGTATCGCAGGAAGAATACTACTCCAACCATTACCTAATATTCAACCAGTGACCGTCACTATAATCCTGGTTGGGATATACTACCGTTCTCCATGGGCAATTGCAGTATCTGGTGTGGTTGCCCTAAGTACTAATCTGATATTCCTTGGACATGGTCCTTGGACTGTTTTCCAAGTCATAGGATGGAGTGTTGTTGGTATAGCGGGTTCAGTTTTTGCTGACAAATTATTGGTTGATGGAAAAATAGCATTGAATAGGCTAATGGTTTTGTCAGTAGTTTCGGCATTTGCCTTTGATTGGATAGTATCTGCAAGTATACTGCTAAACCATGATTTCTCTACTTTTTACCCATATCTGGTAAACGGGCTTCTGTTTGATGTGTTCCACGCTCTCGGAAATGCCGCATTTGTGATTTTACTTGCCAATCCTCTTGGTGAGATTATGTCACGTCATAGAACTACCAATAGAGGTCGTGCGGTGAGTGAAGTTGTCACCAACTGATGAAATCACCATGGTCCTAGTGACCCGAGCAGACCTCAAGTTATCCAAGGGCAAATTGGCAGCACAGTGTGGTCACGCTGTGATGGAGTGCGCCCTTCGAGCAAAGAAAGAATCACCACGTTCTCTTGATCGCTACCGCAGAGGGGGTGCAAGGAAGATAGTCTGCAAAGCACCAGATGAAGAATCACTCCGAAAGATACTGTCTCATGCAAAGAAAGCGGGGTTAGTCTGCTATCTGGTCAAAGATGCAGGACATACAGAGATTCCTCCAGGAACCGTTACTGTAGTTGGGATAGGCCCAGGGCCTAGGTCTGAGATAGACAAGATAACCGGAGACCTACAACTGGTCGGATGAATATCCGAAACAAAAGAAGCCCCACAGAGCGAGCGCCCTGTGGGGTAATTGAGAATAATGGGCGAGGTCGGGAGACCGGAGTCCCCCAACCCGCCTTACGTATTTCAGAATCTGTAAATTACTGATTCAGTGCTCAAAGTTGTTCTTCGAGCATTCCGCCGAGCATTGCGCCGAGGCCGATTACGACTCCGTCAACAATCCAGTGGCTTAGCATCTCAGGGATAGCACCGCCACCCATTATCTCAGCAGCCATTCCGTCAGCACCGGTAACACCAGCGCCTAGAGCCCCAGCTCCAGCTAGAGCAACCACAGCGAATGCGGTCAACCAGCCATCACACCTGCTAGCTACTGTTGCAACTATTGCACCAGCCGCAAGCATTGTCAGCATTGGCCATAGGTCAAAGGCCCACATTTCTGGGGCTTCAGCAGCCGCATTTACGGAACCTTCTCCCGCTAAAGCAAGTGCTGCTCCAGCACCTACCATCTGCATTACCAAGCGCATGACGTTACCCATCCACGCATCTGTGTCCTGCAGATCACCAGTCATTGCACTGATCCAGGTGAACATTGGCAGAACGTGTGCTCCTGCCATGGCTGCCATGGTAACAGCCAACAGCAATCCTGCCATCAGCATGTTTCCATCGTCGCCCATTTCACCGAGAACCAACCACGACACCATGAAGGCGCCGCCAAGTTCTGCCATGTTCGTTTTCCAATCCATTTCCATATTATTTCCTCCTCGCCTTAGCGAGCGTTCTCGCGCTATTCGGCGACTATATAATCGGAACTGATAGAAACCGGAAAAAAAAGCCGATTTCAATACATTTTTCTGAAAGCCGGTGTGGCTGATTACACCTGATAACGTCGAAGATATCGAGTGTGTCTGAAAACTAGTCGGTGCTACGCACCGATTCGGCAATCGTCAATAATCCATACCCTATCTCACCACCTATGGTGGTGCAGGTAGAGCTAGATTCAGAGGCTCGAAAAAACCTGCTTTCTGAATGTTCAGGCCTTACAGGCCTGGTCGATTGGTTGGATGCGATAGATCGACGCCCTGGGCTACCTGAACTCGATACTCACCTCAAGGGATTGGACATCAATCTCGATGCACTTCGAGAATGCATCGGCTACGCCGATGATGGATATCAGCGCAATGTAATCAAGAAAACCGAGTTCTACGAGCTCGTTGCAATATGTTGGACACCCGGTCAAGATACTCCAATTCACGATCACGTCGGCTCTGACTGTGCGTTCCTAATCGCCGACGGCGTCTCTACAGAGACGATTTACCAATTGAATGACGAAGGTCTTGCGTACCCAGTCGAAGTCCGCACTTACCAACCAGGAGAAGTTTGTGCGGCTGAAGAACCCGACATTCACCGTGTTTCTAATGACTCGAATTCACAACTGATAAATGTCCATGTCTACACTCCCCCTCTGCACGCTTACAGCCTATACGAACCAGCTCCCGAGCCGACCGCGTAGCGGTCGAATAGGTTAGCGAGATTTCACTCGACTCCAGCGTCTCGCTTGTATTCTTCATACACTTCTCGAAACAGTTTGATATCCGATTCAAAGGTCTCTGGTAGCAAGGGGCCGAATGAGAATCTGAAGAATCGAGAATACGGAGTTTGGTAACTCGGATCCTTTGAATGAGGTCTTGCCATATCGCAATCTTTAGCACAGAGAATTGCTGCTCCGTGTTTGAATAAGCGTTTGTTCAATTCCTCACCATTCATTCCCTCTGGTAATTCGAGCCAATGGTAGAATCCTCCATTACCGGTGTAAACTCCAAGACCCATTTCTTCGAAGGCCTCACCGTATCTTTCTCTCTGCCAGTTGTAATGTTGTTCTACGGCAGCCCTAGCCTTCTTGACTCGACTCGGCTCCAGAAGCATAACGGCATAGTGTTGTGAAGGATGGCTTACGCCACCCATTCCAAAGCTAGAGTAATTCGCCATAGTCTCAATATTGGTCTTACTGGCGATAATCCAGCCAATCCGGATTCCTGGTGATTGCAAGCCTTTGGTACAAGCGCCAGCAAGGAATACGTTGCTGTTATCGAGGTCTTGCACAAACTCGATTCCACTAACAGATGGTGTGTGGAACATCTCGTAGGCTTCATCCAGAAGTATTCCATTTCCGGGTTTTTCTGCTATTTCGATGAGTTCTCGTAACTCTTCTCCAGAACGGGTTTGGCCTGATGGATTCTGAGGATTAGAAATTACTGGCAATAATCCCGTTCCTTCAGTAACTCCTTCTCGGTCGAAGTATTCTGAATTACTCGGATGAAAATTATTCTCTTTGGTGAAAGGCACAATGTCGTATTCGGTATTTGTTTGTGTTAGAATGTCGAGATATGCTGGCCATTCTATGTTACCAATTCTAACCTTGATGTGTTCTTTTAGGAAGGCCATTACCGTGTAGATTCCAGGTCTTCCTCC
>Ga0208410_1000342_pt1 | contig 27803 bp, 18 predicted proteins | sample ETN02SmetaG_3_FD_185787 | JGI IMG/M metagenome (GOLD analysis project Ga0208410, IMG submission 185787) | Marine microbial and viral communities from oxygen minimum zone, Eastern Pacific Ocean - ETNP2014F10-02SV257 (SPAdes) (version 2) | ecosystem: Environmental > Aquatic > Marine > Oceanic ... | reverse complement strand
GGTTTCAGGTTCTTTTCACATCCCGCTAAGGATACTTTTCAGCTTTCGCTCACGCTACTTGTCAACTATCGGTCTCGAGTAGTATTTAGGATTGGAAGTTTATGCCTCCCATATTCACGCGCGATATCCAACGCACGATACTCAGGATTCATCACATGGTCATATCATGTACATATACGGGTCTTTCACCCTCTATGGTGCGCCGTTCCAGGCGACTTCTACTTCCATGACTTAGACTACAGATGGTCCATACCCCACATCTCTTCATGATTTCTCATAAAGATTCGGTTTGTCCTATACCGTTTTCATTCGCCACTACTAGCGGTATCTCGTTTGATTTCTTTTCCTCTCCCTACTGAGATGCTTCAGTTCAGGAGGTTCCCTTTCCATTTAGGAATGGCACAGAGTGCCAGGAGGTCCCATTCAGCAATTTGCGGATCCAAGAGATTCATGCCTCTCCCCGCAACTTATCGCAGCTTGTCACGACCTTCTTCGGCTCTCGAGCCGAGCCATCCCCCAGTCGGGTTGTAGCATTTTATTAATTTCTACATTCCCACTTCTATTTTATTATCTTAACACAGGGACTCATTGTGAGTCCTCTGGTGTCCAGGCATATCAATTCTGGTATCTCAGACCACTCCGTCTCCCCGCAGGGCGAAGCAGTCTCAACCACTAACCTTGATACATAGCAGTACCAAAGCGCACTATAAGCAGCCTCGCGACCTACCTTTGGTATATGAAGTCAAGGGTCGGCACCCCCTCTTTAAGGGGCCTGAGTATAGCGAATCTGATATTATTGATAAAATATTTTTTCCGAAAAAAATAACACTGTATTTAATCATCAAAAAATCATTTTAGAATATTTTAAATCTGAGATAATTTAACTAAATAGATTAATTTATCAGGTACTAAATTTATCAATTTATTCAGATTCTAAGTCTAAGTTTTTCAAATCTAAATTCTCTAAATTCTCTAAATCCTTGTAAACAATTGGAGTTAAACATAAACTACCAATAACCAATAGAGCAATGATTACAAATGGAATTATTGGATTGGACCACTCAATAGCATATCTTACTACAGCATATACTGTTGATAGTAAGAGTGTAAGTATCATAATCGGGAAACCTGTGCGGAAAAATCGATTAAATGAGATATCATTCCCTGATTCTTCAGCCAATCCTGCAGCGACAACATTAGCCGATGCACCAATGATAGTACCATTTCCTCCGAGACAGGCACCAAGAGCTAAAGCCCATGCCAGAGGTCCCAATGCAAGACCTAGTGTGGGATCTGATGCCAGTTCAATTACTACTGGGACCATAGTTGCGGTGTAAGGGATATTGTCAATGAATGCAGATGCAATTGCAGACACCCATAGCAATAACAAAACAGCTACCATCAACCTATTTTTCTCAGAGGCTCTAGATACAGTATCTGAGATTAAATCTGCGATCATCTCTATCATCCCCATGAATTCAAGCCCATGAATCATAATGAATAAACCGGCAAAGAAAATTATTGTAGTCCATTCTACAGAATCTAATTGTTCTTCTACATGGTGTGGTGATGTCACTAGAAGCATTACAACAGCCCCAACTATGGCAATTATAGCAACTGACGACAAGGGATGAGAAATCTGAGAATGGGCAAAGAAGAGTAAAATTACTATTATCAAAATAGCACCTGATTTCTTAAGTAGTTCGACATCTTTGATACCGTACTGAATTTTAAGTAAATCTACATTCCTTCTCCTGTATCCAGATAGCCCTGGTTTTTCTATGATTCTCAACAACCAGAACGCAGGCACCATCGCAATCAATACTGCTGGAGCGACATGGATAATGAAATCAATAAAACCGATACTCTGTGATTCTAATACGGTGCCACTAAGGCTTTGGCTGGATAATTGTGCGCCGATAATAATGTTTGGAGGATCTCCAATCTGAGTTGCTGCTCCTCCAATATTAGAGAACATGACCTCTGCTATAATTAAAGGAACAGGCTCTAAATCTAATACCTTACAAATTTGTATAGTCACAGGCACTATCAACAAAATAGTAGTCACATTATCAAGTAATGCTGAGAATACAGCAGTAATAACGCATAGAATAAATGTCAATCTCCATATCGAACCTCCACTGCGAGCATATGCCTGAACGGCAGCCCACTCAAAAAGTCCCGTTTTTGAAAGAATATCGACCATGACCATCATGCCTATTAGAAGTCCGATTGTTTCCCAATCAATCCATGTCATAATAGTCATTAAATCAGGGCCGAGTAATTTTTCACCATCTAATAACGTATCTTTTTCCGGAGAATAATATGTAGCAACATGGAGTGCAGTAACTGTTGCAATACCTCCTAAGGCCGCCGCTAGTGCTCTATGGACCCATTCAAAAACAATTAATGCATAAACTGCTACTAAGATAATGATGGCCACAGTAACAGCCCAACTAGGCATTTCAGCAGCCTTCCAAGAGCCTCCGGATGACCCTCCTGCCGCTGAAACTGATAGAGGGAAAAATGAAAAAATGAAAAGCATAGATAGGAAAAACTTGTACACTATGCTGTTGAACTGATGGCCGAGAACCTTTTCCATGTGCTTCCGTGACAGATTACCTCTAAATATCTCTCCATATGAAAATTAGTAATGATGTAAATTTGTAATATCATTCCCCTGACCAAAATACTGCAATATTCCCTCTCTGAAGGACTAAATAAGATTCTGATTCATTGGAAACTGATTCAAAAAGTAATTTTCTTTCACGATTATTTGATGCAATCCCTTGATTGAGTTTCATTTTAACTAATTTCCGCTTCAAAAGCTGTTGTTTTAATTCATCAATTACTGATTCATTTACTCCTTGCTTACCCACCCTAATTGTTATTTCTAATGAATTATCTAGTGCTTTTCTTTTTATTGAATTGGGTACGTTCATTAAATCACCTTCTAATCGGTCTACGGACCTTACTATTACAACGTTCACAAGTAGTTATCACGGAACTCTTTCTAATCCTTATTCTTGAATCGGAACCAAAATTCATAACAGATTTACAAACCTTACAAAACATTATTCGGACACTAGATTCACACCCTTGACCGTGTCTTTTTGATATTCTTAATGAATCTCTGACGGCAATGTTTCTAATGTTCAAAGAGAATTCTTTAGGAGATTCAATTATATTAGAAAGTTGAGAAATCGCCTTTTTCGAACGATTTTTTCTTCTCAAAGAATCCTTAGATCTCCTTCTCCCCGACATAATTACCTCATCTGTTAGATATCTTAGAAATTATTTCATCGCCAACTTCTTTTATTGGCTGCTCGCCATTTACTTTGATTAAAAGTCCTTGATTATCATACCAAATAGCTAAAGGAGATGTCTGCTCATGATATGCATTTAGCCTGTTACGTACAGTAGTTTCATTGTCATCTTTTCTCTGAATTAATCGATCACTAATAGATTCAGGTGCTGGTTTAAAGTCGATATGGAAAATTTCACCCGTTTCTGGATCCATACGTCTTCCAACTATTCTTCTAACTATTGAATCATCAGGAACTTCTATTGAAATCACTAAACTAACTTCTTCAATTTTTGCAAGTTCTTCGGCCTGAGCAATTGTACGAGGGAAACCATCAAAAAGTACTCCATTTTTAGCATCATCCATCTTCAATCTTTCAGAAATTAGCCCGATAATAACTTCATCAGGAACTAATTCTCCAGCCTCCATAAAAGATTTAGCTTCTATACCTAATTTACTGCCTTCAGATAATGCGGCCCTCAACATATCTCCTGTAGACACTTGTGGCTTAGATGTTAAATCTACAATTCTTGCTGCTTGAGTCCCCTTGCCTGCGCCTGGGGGGCCAAATAATACAATTGAGCCTTTCATACCATTACGGGGTAAAGACTCAGTCATAAGTCAAACCCTGTTTAAGGTTGGTTTTGTTCCCACCATAAGTGACCATATGAGTTCCATTGTTCCATTGACCAGCCATCAGGTAAACCTCCGAGAGGCAGAGGAGCAACGCCATCAGGTGTTGGTAACAATTTACCAGGTCCAGAAGCAGCAATAGCCGCCTGAATCTCATCATCACTAACTCCTCCTGTCAATGTATCTCCTGAACCTAAAGATGTATCTAATGCTGCAGCACGACGTTCATTTGAACTCCCTGATAATAAAGCTGAACCCTCAGGTATCAGCTCTTCTTCCGGGGACATGAATTTTTGTGATTGTTTTCTCATCTTTAACCCCAAGAATATTGCACCGGCTAGAGATATCAAAAACAATAATGGTAGCATCCACTGAGGCAATCCCAAAGTATCTAAAATTCCGGATATCCCTCCTGTGTTCGTAGTTCTTTCTCTACTCATCTCTAAAGTCATTTGTGTATCGGTTACTTCCGCATCTTCAGGATCAAAATTTGTGCTATTCACAAACAGTTCAAAACTAGATAATCCAAATCCTGCATTTGAATTAGGTTTTACTGATACTGTAAAAAATCGAGATTCACCCGGAGATAATTGGCAATCAATATCGGATGAACAATCGGGAAATTGAATCTCGAAACCATCTGCTAAAGATGCTGAGAAAGTTGCATCTGTGATTACATTCCCCTGATTAGTTAAATTGATTTGAAAAATAGCAGTATTTCCAGAAGGAATATTTTCGATTAGAGTCTCTTCAGAAGAAAGAGATAGCCAAACAGATGGGAGTATCTCTACTTCGAACTCTACAGTCTGGAAATAAATATCTCCGCTAGGAGTTTCTGATTCAATAATTACAGATACGGTTTGCTCGAGTGAACCAATTGGTAGAGCACCTGGCAATTCTAAACCAACCGAAACAAATGCTTCACGGTTCATATCCATCTGGAAAACATTTCCTGAGAGGAAACCGCCAGACCAACCTTCAGGTAGAGTACCCATTGTCAAAGAAATTTCAAGAGGTACATTCCCAATATTATGGAGTTTGAAAGGAGTTACAGAAGATTTACCTAAGGCCACCAGTATTTCAGAAGGATACTCAATATCTAATGATGCGAACTCTTCTAGAACTAATTTCGTCCCATTAATTAGGGTCTCACCTTCAGAGATTGTAGTACGAATTGTAATAATATTTGAGTCCCCCATATTAGATGCAAGTGGCACTATTGTATTGATTGTAATACTAATATTTTGACCTGCGAGGACGTCTACAACTACATCTTGGTTAACGAAATCATCGGTTCCAATAATAATTTGAGTTTGCCAACTATTTTGCACTTTAACTGTATATTCTGAAGGAACATTTCCTTGATTAGTTATTACTAAATTTGTAGTCACTAGGTCTCCATTTAATACAGGACGATCTGATGAAAGTCCTAATGGCCCTAAAGAAAAGCCATCTTCCGAAAATATTTCAGTAGTAAAATCACGGTTTTCGAAAACCTCAACCGTTGCTGAGTCAATAGAAAATAAACTTGGATCATTTACTGATTGTGTAGTGCAACTAACTCCTTCAACAGTCCCTGAAGCTGGAGAACCCAATACCTCATTAGGAATTCGAACTTTAATTGGAACCGGTAGGAATTGTAATCTAGAAAGTGGTTCGAGATTTAGAACTGAGGTCCCACTATCTCCTACTCGGATTATCCAATGATTATCGGTCTCACAAGAAATTGTGTATTGAGTAGGGCCATTTCCAGTATTTAGGATTGAGAGAGAGAATTGAGCAAATTGACCAGGGATTGCCCCTAAATCATCAGCACCTGCCACTACAGTAACTAAACCTTCAACCCTCTCTACAACGGTCTTAAGTTGCATCGAATGATACACAGTAGGTGCGTTCTTATCCCATAAAGTGACTTGCGATACGAAATGACCTGGGAGTGCGTATATATCATTAGAAACATCGGCATCAACATCAGAAAATTCTAAACTGATAATTACACTATCTCCATCTTGACCCGATGGAGATAAAGTCCATGGCCCTGACTCATTGAATAATTTCCACCACTCATCTATTGGAGCTAATAAAAGCCCACCTACATCAGATAATTGGACTGGTGAAGCAGAGATTTCTACAGTAACTTCAGATGTTCCTTCGTTCTTTAGTTCTAAATCAAAAGTAACTGCACTTGATTCACTAGGGTCTAGATAACGAACCTTGGATTGATCTAATTCGGAAGGAGTAGATGGATAACTACCATCAGGCAATAAAGGAGTTAGTCGAACCCCTACCTGAGAAACATAAACATCAATTTGTACTTTGTTATTATCTAATCCAGATATTTCATCATTCAATTCTACAACTTCTGAGTTAGAATCTAATGTTAACATTATTGTGTGTAGTCCAGTTGTGGAGAAAACGTGCGGATATGAAAGAGAGGCCAATGAACCGCCAGGAAGTGAAGTTTTGGATTGTTCAAGAATTATTGTGTTTTCAGTAATATCTTCAATCAAAACAGAATAGCTTCCAGTAGGACCAGCAGCTTGATTTTTCCACTGAGCCTCGATCAAAAATGTATCTCCCTGTAAAGGACTTTCTACAGACGTAGATAGTGAGTTAGTAAAAACTGTGAGATCGGGAAATATAGATTCACTAATTTGGCCAGACATTACTATTGCATAATCTTGTAAATTGCCACCAGCATGCCCTACTTCAACTGACCAAGTTCCAATTTCAGGAGTATCTACTCTAAACCTCTCCACATTATTTAGAGAGTCTCCTACTCCACCTGTTACGCTATTACCATTAACGAAATTATTTCCATAGTATACTATTCCACTTGGAGAGGTGATTTTTAAATCTAAATCATTTAGCAACTTAGGAGATGATTGGTTAGCTACTGCAGAACCCTCTGGGTCATTCCAAACAAGTGTTATATCAAATCTAGAGTTGTCATTCGATTGAATTGTATATACGAAAGAATGTCCCGGTTTCAATTCCCTAGAATCATCATATAATTGTTCTAGTTGAATGCCAGAATCTTCAGGAAATAGACTATTTGAGATATTTATTTGACCCCAACCTTCGAAAGCATTAGGAATATCTGGAGATCCTAAATCATCTGCTCCATTAATCAGAATGGACCTAATTAAGTCAGACCTTGGTTCTACTATACCTTCATTCACCCTGAGATATTGTCTAGCCATTGTAGTAGCACCTGCGGCTACTGCAGTTGACATTGAAGAACCGTTTAGAGTCATATAGAGTGGAATATCTGTATCTATATGTTCAGATGATGAACAACTATCACCCTCTACAAATTGTGCTTCTTCTGCTCGTGCAGAACATATCATCACACCTGGAGCAACTAAATCAGGTTTTATTCTACCATCTAAAGTCGTCCCTTTCGATGATGTTGAATAAACCTCGCCAGCAGGTTGGCTACCAAATGATCCAGTAGTGGATGTACCAATAGTTAGAACATTCTTCGCAGTCCCAGGTGGAGTAATGCTCTGATAACCATTCATCCCCAGATCTCCAGCCGAAAATAACGCTAGGAAACTAGGCTCATCAACTAAATATGAGTCAGCGGAACGTGAATCTGAACTATACTCGCCTACAAGATTAATATTACCCCAACTATTAGTTTGAATGCGCGCACTCTGTTGGTATGAATGTGCAAACATTTCGTAGAGAGAACCCCATCGGGCTAAAATTCCTGAACTATCTGCTTCTAATTGATAGAAATGAAATGTTGCAGCGGGAACGATTCCTGTGGAGTTTGAATCTCCTGAACCATCACCTAATATCGTAGAAGTCACATGGGTTCCATGGCCACTGTTCCTATCCTGATATGAATTATCAGGGCCAAATAAATCATATATCGCTCTAACTCTACCATTAAAGTCACCATGATCAGCATCAATTCCAGTATCTGAAATTGCTAAAATCTCTCCACTACCATTCAGATTGAAATTGGACATTGCTGACGCAATATTGCTGCCTATTAGTTGGCTAGCATTACTATTATGAATAGAAATGGTTGAAGATTCATGAATACTAAGTATTCTTCCATCCATAGCTAAAACAGGCAACCATGAGGAATCTATTCCTTTAACTTGACATAAATGAATATCACAAACATTCCTTGATATCGAACTATCTGAAATACGATTCATATCTGATTCAAGTTCAGATAACTCACTAGTTTTCAAGTCAGAAGTAATTGTTAGATCTAAATCAAGCAATAAACCGCCTCTTCCAGAAAAATCAACTAAATTTGGAGATACTCGCCAAGCAATTGGTAGACCTTCAATCCACCTTACAGAAGAGGATTTTTCTAATTCGGATTTAGAATTCATGATATCTTCAACTGGAATCCTAATAATCAAGGCAGAATCTGGAAGATAATCTATTATGGAATATCCTTTCGAATCTAGTAAATTAATTAATTCAGACATATCAACACTATTAGATTGTATTACTGCCAATCCAGTACGTGAAAGTGCTGATGAATCATACAAACTCTCTGGTCCGAGAGGCATTGGATCAACTAAAGGATCAAAATTACCGAATGGAGAATGGATTATTCCTGTGAAACGGTTTAATTCATAATTAGATTCGGAAACGACTGATAATTTACTCCATTTACTAATTTCAGATGGTTCTTGTAAATCCGAAATTTCAGTAGATTCTGTAGTCTCACTGAGGGCAGAAACTGCACCAGACCATGATGAAAGAATTAGAATCAAGAGAATAGGGAAAATCGATTTCACAGCAGTCATAGCAAGCCTGCGACACATTAAGCCCTTTTGACCGTTAACGTTTGATGAATCGAAAATAAGTCGAAGATTCTAGATACCATAGTATTCAGATATTGCTAAATCAGTTTTTGCAACGCTAACTTTCCAATCTTCTTCAGTTCCCATTAAAGCTCTTACACAATCTACATTTTCGGGGATTACATCGCTTTCTTGATGTATGGCTTGAAAGTAATACAACCTATTGCCAACTAACTTCACACCATCTTCCCAGACAAAAATTTCGTGTAAATCTCCCCATTTCCTACCTATATCTCTAGCCATTTCCATTACTTCTGCGGTAGTCGGAATTCGGTCATCTTTACCATTCATAATAATCACACGAGGGGTTTCTCGCCACATCTCAATAATCGAATCTGTATTCAGACCATGGCCCTCAGGTAGATCAGCGATAATCGAATGAACATGCATTAAAGTTGTAGGAACAGCGACTGCTAGAGAATTTATATCAATTTCTGGCTTAACTGTCATAACATCGGGGCCATGATGACTTGGTACTTTCAGAACTGGTTTAATTGCATTAATTGGCCCCTTATCAGAATCACCTGGGTCGGCTGCTCTTCTAATCATTGTACACTCAACTTTGAGAGAACCACAATGATCATACAATGGAACCAAAGTTCTTGAAAGACCTGTGGTATTACATGAAACAACACGTGTACCCTGAGCATTGAGATTTTCCAAATGATTAGCGCAAGAGGTATATGATAAACCAGTAAGAGAATGTTTTTCACCACCTTGAAACATATATTTCACACCTGCTGATCGATATTTCTCTAGATTGGCCGCCCCCATTTTACCAGGTGCACAATCAATAACAACGTCCGCAATCGATAATAAATCTGTTAATCCACCTTCACAAGTATATCCTTGCTCGGAAAATGAATCTATTTTTTCTCTATCATCAAAAGTACAATATAAAGGAAATCCGCGTTTTTTGGCCAGTCCACAGCCAAAGGAAGGGCCAGTTTTGGTGACTCCTATGACTTCCATATCATCTTGTGCATCTATAGCATCAGCTACTCTCTTACCTATTGTACCAAAACCATTTATTGCGACTTTAATTGTATCCATAATATCACTAACTACCCTTTGACAATATCATGCCCGAGTAGAAACTCTATCAATATACCCTTTTTTAACTACAAACTTAATTTAATTTTTAATACTTTAATTGCCCTTCAAGCCGTCAGAATCAAGACTAAATACACCCTCAGAGTCATGATAGTCTATGCGCGAGGTCACGGATAAGAGCGTTAAATTAAATCGTGACCTTGAAAAAATGCTTGTAGAAGCATTGGAACGTGACCTATTAGTCCGAATAGGATGGGGAAGAAACGGTGATGAAAAGCCAAAAGAAGGAGAAATAGGTGTAATAACTCATCTTCCAAAGAAATCTAGAGTTTTGCTCCTAGGTAACTTAGGAGAATGCTGTGGAGCCATGAATAGAGGAGGGAATCTAACTATTCAAGGAGGATGCTCTTCAATGGCTGGTGCTTTCCAAGAAGATGGAAGATTAATTATCGAAAAGGATGCGGGAGATAGAATCGGTTCCAATATGAGAGGAGGGATGATTAACGTCCAAGGATCGGTATCTAATTTTGCAGGCGAATCTATGGGAGAAGGGACGATTCTAGTCCGCGGGCATGCTGGAGAAAGAGTGGGCGCAGGAATGTCAGGAGGGACAATAATTGTTTTAGGTTCAGTCGGAAAAGAACCAGGAATAGGGATGATTGGAGGGAAAATAATTGTCGCAGGGAATTGCCCACCCGCAGGAGAGGGGGCAGAAATAAGAGAAATTAAATCAAAAGAAATCTCAGAAGTTTCTGAACATTTAGAACCTTTAGGTTTGTCAATAAATAAAGATGCTTTAGTAATTATACCTTCAGAAAAAGACATCAATATTTTTGAGCATCCGGAAATTAGTATTATGGAAGGTTTAGAAAAAATATTACTAGTACCATCTGGAAAAAATAAACAGTCACTATATGAAAAATTAGATTGCAGAACATTACTAAAAAAAATGGATGAGGATGAGGGAGTTGTTTTCCCAATTCCTTGGCTCGTTGAAAGGGAAAAAATTGTAGATTCTAATAGTTTGATGACTTCTAAACAACCATTTTTAGTGAGGGAATCTCCAAGGGAAATCGATTTACTAGACATTGATCAGGATAATATAGTTCAAATCTCAGATTATCTAAATGCATGTTCAGGAATAGTTCTAAATTTAGAATCTCTTCCTAAAATGAACGATGCCGAAATAGAAGCATTAATTGTTTCCTTAAGAAGTAAAATGAATAATAAATCTCTTGTGATGTTAAGGGACAGAGTAGATAGGGTAGAGAATTTACTTAGGATGATTATTGATTTGAATTTAGATGGAGCAATTATCAACGCTGCAACCCCAGGAGGAAGTAGAGCAGCAGCAGCATTGCCTAGAATTGGTTTAGCATCAAGAGCAATGAATATCAAAGAACAAGGAAAATATTTGTTAATTAAATTAGATGAAAGCCCTAGTGCAGAGGATTTCATCATAGCTAAAGGTGCAGGGTGTTCATTAATTGTGGCTCCGAATAATGACGAAAAAATAGAAGAAAATCTTGTTTGGCTGAAATCAACCATAAATGGTTGGATGACCGATTTAGGTGTTCAAAATTTAGAGGAAATTACTCGAAGAAATTTAAGGGCAATAGATTATGATACTGCTGCTATTTCAGGTCTGAGATTAATAGGATACGACCGCCCTCTTCCAATGTGGCTTGGAAACTAGGTGAGACTATGCCGACATTGAAATTTAATCACAGCATATTAGAATATCTTCATGGAATAAAAAATCTAAAATATGATTCAACAGATTGGGAAAAAAGAATGCCATCAATAGGTTGCGTAGTAGAAGAAAATGATAGTGAAGGAATTGAAATAGAAATTTTTCCAGATAGAACAGACTTACTCAGCCATGAAACTATTTCTAGAGCTGCTAGAGCTTTTCTAAACTCTGTTAGCGACTCTCCCGACCTGGAAATAAAACAAGGAGAAATAAATGTGGATGTTGATCAAACCCTTGAAGAAATACGTCCAGTAATTTTGGGAGCTGTTGTCAGAGGAGTAGATAATGGGACAAGCCTCAAAGAAAAAGATGAATTTATTCAGTCATTGATGGACCATCAAGAAAAGTTACATTTAACTTTAGGTAGGAAAAGAAAATTTGCTTCAATTGGAGTTCATGATTTGTCCCAATTAAGTCCTCCATTCAAAGTGATTTCTGTTGACAAAAAATACAAATTTACTCCATTAGCTGAAGAAAAAGAAATGAGTATTGAAGATATATTAGAATTACATCCTAAAGGTAAGGAATATGCTCATCTCATGGCAGATATGGACAATTATCCCGTAATAATAGACTCTGAAAATAAAGTTCTTTCATTCCCCCCAATAATCAATGGAGACCATACTACTGTAAATGAGCAGACTAGAGATTTTTTCATTGACGTGACAGGTTGGGATGAAAGATCTTGTGAAGCTTGTTTACTATTGATATGTTTATCACTCGCAGAAAGAGGAGGAGAAATCGAATCAATCCAGATAAATAATTGGAATCAAGAATCATTAACTGTCCCAAGAGGTGATTCGAAAAATCATAAAGTTCCTGATAGATTGATTAGAAATATTCTTGGTATCGAATTAAGCAAAACAGAAATTGCTAATTCAATTAGAAAAATGGGAGGTGAGTTAGTGGATACTAGAACTGTAACCGATGGCCCTGATAAAATTGAGAAATGGGCAGATTGTATTGTCGGTGAAAAGGAGCATATTATTTCGATGCCAAGATGGAGAAATGATATTATGCACCCTGTGGATATAGTAGAAGATATTGCAATAGGATATGGTTATGACAACCTACCAGACCAGTTATCTACCGTACACCTAGATGCAATTCCTCTACCTTCATCTAATCTACATAGAAGAATAAGTTCAAGTCTTTGCTCATTAGGATTACAAGAAACTCAAAGTTTAACATTATCAAATAAACGTGACCAATTTGAAAGAGTAAGATGGAATGAAGAAAATAAAAGTACAATAATTTCGAATCCTATAACTAACGAACATACAATGTTAAGGCAACATATTTTACCTTCATTGCTAAATCTTTTAGCAGCAAATAGACATCATGAACTACCTCAAAGAGTACATGAGTTAGGAGAAGTAGTTAGAGATTCAGAAAATAAAACCCGTCTTTCATGGGCTTGTGCTGAAGTGGGAGGAGGATTTTCTGCCGCTAAGGGCATTGCTAGTGCACTGCTTAGAGACTTAGGAGCAGACCTCTCAGAGATAAAATGGGAAGAAATTAATCATGGAGAGGGCCCTTGGATAAAAGGCAGAGGTGCTAAAGTAATAATTAATGGAATTGAAGTTGGACAAATAGGAGAAATTGATCCAATGGTGTCATTCGATTTTGGCTTAAAAGTTCCAATTCAAGCTGGCGAATTTGATGTAGATGCTCTAGGCAGGACAATACCTGACCCTATACTTTAATTTACATTTATTCACTATCGTCTGAGAGTAAGGCCATAGCGTCAATAAAAGTTTTATTTGTAAGGTGGGAACGATCGTTTTCTTCCTTTTTATCGCTCCTAACTTCCCTTTCATATTCAACTACTATGTTATCTTCAACTTTTGAAGATTTTTTGCTCCCAGAAGATTTCTTTCTGAACGGCCATATCGGTGCCATGTACTGGCAGCAGCGACTAAGGACTTCAACACTTCTCTATTTTCTGAACAAAACAGGGAGATAATCAAAGAGTAGAACACTCAGGATGTGACATGGAGAGAGGTTTCGCGGCAGTGTTTATTACATCCTTGATCTTAATACAAGTAGGAAGTTTTACAGATACTAGTGAGTTAAATTACCAAATGAAGACTATCACGAAAGAACACGAACAGGGCCACGAAGAAACAATTAGTTTAGACATATTATTAGTTGGAAATTCTTATACAAGTTTTAATGACTTAGATCAGGAACTAGAAAGAATACTAGATTTATCAGGAGAAAATTCGAATGTACAATCTGTAACAGGAGGAGGTATGAAATTATCTGATCATTCAGAGGATTTAAACCAACAAAATAGTGAATTGAATTTAAAACTTGCTGAAGGTCATGACTATGTGATCCTACAAGACCAAAGTCAAGTCCCATCATTCCCAACTAGTTCTGAGTTCTGGATTGATAGTAAAAATGCTGTCGAAGATCTGAATGAAAGAATAAAATTAGAAGGAGGAGAAACAATTCTACTAATGACATGGGGGCGAAAAGATGGTGATACGAATAACCCCATTCGAAATCCTGATTATTTGACAATGCAACTTCATCTTCAGCAAGGCTATGAAATGTATCTTGAAAATACAACTAATACTGAAAAACCTGTATTTTTAGCACCCGCAGGACTTGCATTCAAAAATATCTACAATCAAGTTAACGAAACAGGAATTGATCCTTCACAAGGAGAAAATTCGTTTTCAAATCTTTACTCAGATGGGTCACATCCATCGATAGATGGAACATATCTTACTTCTTGTGTAATTTATGCAGTAATTACTGGCGAGTCCCCCGTTGGGGAAAACTTTCCATCGGGAATATCGCAAGAAAGGGCGTTAGAATTACAAAAAGCTGCAGCAGATACTGTTTTCAATAATACTCCAGATTATCTCTATCCATTTGAGATTGAAGAAGGCCCAGGCGTAGAATTTGGACCAGATTCAGGATCTGTCTTTGCCATTGACCCAGGAAGTCTAATAAATTTAAATGTTAATTATACAAATCTAGCTGAATTTAATGACGTAGTGAACATTAAGATTCATGGCCCAGATAATTGGCTAATTGAATGGGAATACTCGTTAGATACATCAAACGGATTTGATTTCGACATATCCTCAGACACTACGGGATGGACTGAATTCTCAATCACGGCTCCGATGACTGAAAATGGAATGCCCTTGGCAAATTCTTTGCATCAATTCTCAATGGAAATCAATTCTAACATTACGGGAAGTAATGACTGGTATAATTTTTCAATGAGGTATGGTTACTTCCATGGAGTTGAAATTGTAAATGGAGGAGGGACTTATTCTATTTCTCCATACGATGTTGCGACAATTGAAATGACTGCTAGAAACTTAGGCAATACCCAAAGAGATATTGCAGTAAGTGTAAGGCCGGTCGATGAAAATGGAACAGCATTAGGAGATTTCGCGCAAGCATTTGCATTAGAAGATTGGAATGTTTTCATACAAGATAAAATGGAACTTAATGCAATGTGGCCTAATGAAACCGGAAAAATAAGATTTCAAATTCAGTCACCATACCTAGTAACAGGAACAATATTCTTTGAGATTAAAGTGTGGAGCACTGCTGTACCCGATGAAGCGATTAATGTCACACAAAGAGTAAACATTGTTCCAAGATCTGGTGGAAACTTAGAACTGAATAATATAGACTGTCAATTTGAAACTCAACCAGGAGATATTTGTCGAACGGAATTAATTGTAGAAAATACTGGAGATATTCCATATGATTTTGAATTAAGAATTAAAGAAACTCCGGATTGGATTGGCCTTGAAATCAGTGAAAGTAACATTAATCTAGATGCAGGGCAGATTAAAAATCAGATTTATCTGAATATTTCAGTAGATGACGGCATTCTTTCAGGAGAGTCAGCAGAAATAATTGTTGAATTATGGGTAGATGGATGGAATCCAGAAACAATTTCCTTTGAAGTAGTTGTTGGAGACTATTTTAATTGGGCTTTGATTGATGAAGTATATATTCATGATTATAATTATCAAGAGAGAACTGTGAATGTCTCCGCACGATGGACGATGGAAAATATTGGAAACAATAATGACGGGTTAGTTGTCAATTTAGATTGCAATATTTTCACTGATTTTGAGTTTGAATTACCTTCAGAGGCAGAAGAACAGAGTTCATCTAATCCACGTTCATTTGAAGTATTAGACGTAGAAATAGGGCAGATAATTAATTTCACTGCTTGGATGAATATTTCTTATGATGAAATCTCTCAAACTATGTTTTATGTTGAAGGTCCGACACTATCTATTGAAGCAAGATCAATCAGAGATCCTAGAATAATCTTTGAAAATAGCGTTACTGAAGAAGAAGACTTGTTTAAACAAAAAACGGATGAAATAGATAATGATGAAAAAGAATCAGTAATTATTGAATTCTTCAGAATTTGGCAGACAGTTATTATTAGCCTAGTTGTAATAATATTCGGAAGTATAGGGGTGGTGAAGGCAATACAATACAGACTAGAACAAGACCGGAAAAGACTAGGCCTACCTTCAGAGGTGGAAGATGAAACAGCAGGAGAATGGATGTCAAAATTCATTAAGAAATCAGAGCCAAAGATTTTTGTTGAAAGTGAAACTATAGACTCTAAGGGATTTGAATCAGATTTTATTAGCAAATCCAAACAAAAAGAGACAAGAATAAACGACGGCCCATCTAAGTATGATATCAAAATTGCTAGTAAGTCCCTAGATAAGGCAATGACAGAGGATGCACTAGAGGACATAGTAGAGCTAGCAGACGATATCACTATCGATAAAGAAATACATCCACAAAATTCACATCTTGAAAAGGATGATTTTGAATCAAGACTCTCGAAACTAGGTAAAGGGAATAAAGAGGAATAAATGTACGAATTAGGAGTAGATGAAGCAGGAAGAGGTCCTGCCATAGGACCTCTTGTTGTTTGTGCATTAGCCGTTCCAACCTCGGACATAGAAATTTTAACAAAAATTGGCGCTAAAGATTCTAAATCTTTAACTGGAAAAAAGAGAGTAGACTTGGCCAAGAAAATATATTCAGAAGTAGAAAAAAGAGATTGGAAAGTGGGACTGATTACTTGTAGTGCTCATAGGATAGATAAGGAAAGAGACAGAACTAACCTGAATGATTTAGAAGTAGAATTATTCAAAGAAGCAATTACTACTACAAAAGTTGAAGAAAAATATGGAAAAATATACTTGGATGCATGTGACATAAATGAGCAACGATTTGGTAATCGAGTTAGAGAATCACTAGGTCAAGATTGGGGGCAATGGACTATTGAATCGAGACATAAAATGGACTTAGAAAATGTTTTAGTTAGTGCTGCAAGTATTCTTGCTAAAGTCCATAGAGATAATGAGATTGAGAAGATTGGGCAATTACTTAATCTGGATATAGGAAGTGGTTACCCATCTGATCCGAAAACTAAAGTTGCAATTCGAGAATTAATAAAGGGAGATTTACCAAATAAATATTTGAGATGGTCTTGGGCGACAGTGGAGAATATTTGGAAAAAGGAGAATGAAAAACCTATTCCAGAAAGAGGGCAAAAAGAGGGGAATAGTAAACAATCATCAATTAGTGATTGGTAAATAGTGAAATGGAGAAGTCTAGTGGTGAGGGCGATATTATGGTTGATGCGGCAGATTGGGATTCTGAAATCATAAATATTGTCAGAAAATATGCTTTGCAAAATGCTGTTGAATATGATGGCGCTGGACAATCAGGTTCAGTATTAGGAAGAATACTAGGAGAAAGATCAGATCTGAGAAGTAAAGCTAGAGAACTTAAACAATTAGTAGATATTGAAGTCAAGAATGCAAATGACATGGCTCGGAATAAAGGAATTATAGTCGTTCGTGAACTATTAGAAAGTATCAATCCTGAGGCGTTAAATAGACAAAAACAAGTGAAAAAAACTGGATTAAAAGATCTGCCAAATGCAATCAAGGGGGACGTGGTTTTGAGATTTGCTCCAAATCCTAACGGCCCTCTGACATTAGGTCATGCTAGGGGCGTGACAATTAATTCAGAATATGCTAAAAATTATGATGGAAAAGTCGTACTGAGGTTTGACGATACAGATTCTAAAGTTAAACCTCCGCTAAAAGAAGCATATTCTTGGATTGAAGAAGATTACAAATGGTTAACTGGAAAGGAACCAGATATAATAGTAAGAGCATCAGAGAGAATGGATATCTACATGAAATATGCTAAAAAAATGTTGAATGAAGGTTTTGGTTACGTCTGTAAATGCTCTGCAGAGAATTTTAAGAAATTAAGAGATAGTTCCAAAGAATGCCCTTGTAGAATAAAGGATCCTAATGAAAATCTTTCAGATTGGGATGAAATGAATAATGGGATAATTAGTGAAGGAATGGCGGTTGTAAGAGTAAAAACAGAAATGAATCTTCCTAATCCAGCGCTTAGAGATTGGCCAGCATTAAGGATACAGCATACAACTCATCCTATGGTTGGAGATAAATACAAAGTTTGGCCATTGTTAGATTTTCAAAGCGCAATAGAAGATTACGAGCAAGGTGTCACCCACATAATAAGAGGAAAGGATTTAATGGATTCGACTAGGAAACAAACTTTACTTTACGAGCATTTTGAGTGGGAATATCCGGAAACATTGTATTGGGGTAGAGTTAAAATTCATGAATTTGGAAGTTTTTCTACATCGGGTATGAGAAAAGAAATAGAAAATGGAAATTACTCAGGTTGGGATGATCCAAGATTGCCCACCCTTAGAGCTCTCCGAAGAAGAGGTTTTGATTCAGATGCCATGAGAGATTTTTGGATAGATCTTGGTTTGACGCAAAAGGATATTTCAGTATCACTACAAACAATAGAATCTTTCAATTCGAGTAAGATTGATTCAAATTGTGAAAGAAGAGTTTTTGTCAGAAACCCGCATGTAATTAGATTAGATGACAATAATATTCAAATTGAAAGAAAATTGAATCTTAATAAACATCCATTAAATGAAATTAAAGGACATAGAGAATGGGATTTGGAAGATCTAGAAATATATATAGAATCTAGAGATTTAAAACATAGTGAAGTTCGTTTGAAGGATTTTGCAGATATTGAAATACAAGATTCTAATGGTATCATTCAATCAATTGAACGAACTGATAAAAGACAAATTGTACATTGGCTTCCAAAATCGATAGCGAAAAAAGCAATTCTTACTATTCCAAAAGATAATCAAATAATTATACAAGAAGGTATGATGGAAGATATTCAAATAATTAAAAATAATGTCGTACAATTAGAAAGAGTAGGTTATGCTAAAATTGAATCTAATGATGATGGTGTCATAAAATTACTTTGGTTGCACGGATAAGTAATTAATAAGGTCAAAGTGATGTAATTTGCATCTATTAAGCGTCGCATTGAAGTCTAATAAGTTAACCACGGTAGTTCATGAACGGGCACTTGGCTGTTAGGTCCTTGGCCATAGTTGGCCTATTGGTGGTTTCTTTTTTCGCCGCACCAGCATACGCTCAAGATACTGGGAATGAAAATATATCGTGCTGTAGCAACACGGGTTTTGACCTGTTTTTATTGGATGAATCTTCTAATGGAAAACTTTCTCCATTTGAAAATGAACTTTCAGATGAACAAGAATCAACCGTCACAGCATGGCAACAAGGAGAAGTAGAAGTTGGAACGTGGGAAACCATTTGGGGCACTGAGGGAGATTATCCAGCGGAAACTTGGACTTTCACAATACCTTACTTGGTTGAAGGAGCAGCCGGAGTTACAATTAATGCAACATTAGATATTAGAATAGGTGGTTCATTTTACTCGGGTGGTTCGGGACTTAACGGCGTAGAGCCTGTTCTAAATGCTGAAGGAAATCTAGAAATCACTGTACAAGTTTCTTCAGGCTCAGTAAATGACGGAGATAAATTAGAAGTCTCACTTTCTGTAAATAGTCTACTTTTCTCGAATCCTACTCAAGAAGCTGGATTGACTTTCAAATGGGGTTCTGATGATTCAGTAGGAAAGGTAACAGGAAAGATGCCATTGGTCGACATCAAAATAAAAGAGGCAAGTGTGACTTCAGGCCTTGTATATTTCCCAATTGTTCTGAATTCTGGATTTGGAGGCGAAATGTGGTCTCTATCTAGCGGTAGTTTCAATCTACAAGGATCGCCATTAACTCTGAGCCCAATTGCAACGCCTCTAGAATCGGGAGTTGAAGTGACTTTTGTCTGGGAAATGCCTGAAGGAACAGAGAGTGGAACGTATTCTACTGAATTTATTCTATCGCCTCAATCTGGTTTAGAAATCTCTGCATCGAAGAACCACAATATAGATGTCGACGATGAAAATGGAGGAGGAGGTAGCTATTATCCCTCATCTGAACCTCTAAGAGGCAGTGGTTCAGAAATCAGTGTTGAAATCGATATTAAATTTGAAGGTGACTCGATAGAAAAAAATATTGAGATTTCTTTTGACAGTGCTATGTCTCAATGGATGAGATGGGGGATGGACAATATTGGCAATTCTAGTTTAGATTCTAATAGTTGGTGGAAAAACTTGAACTCTTATTCTGATTCAGTTGCAACATCGCATAGAAATAATGGAAAAGTAGATGATGATGAATTACTAGCATTGACTTCCCATATTACTGGCTCTTCTTCTGATATGCGATCATTTATGCAAAATGGATTATCCTTAGATATTGAATCAATTATCGGAATAAATCCTGTTGATTTAGGACCTACTGAGTACCAAATAGACATGGGTGGAACGAGGTCTTTTGCAGCTGAAAAGATAACTATTAAGATTGAAACTTCATATTCTGTGATTGAGAATGAAAGACAACTATTGATTGAGAATTTTATTCGTAATCCTTCAAATAATTATTGGAATGAGGTTAGTGTTGATTTAGAAATTAAAACATCGATGTTGGCAGGGTTAGGTCCTGTTTCTGCAGAGAATATTGATTTCGAACATAGAAGATGGATATTCTTAGAATCAATAAATATTGATCAAGAAAGCTTGGATAAAGATGAAAATTTTAGAATTGAATTTCTTCCGTCGGGCAATATGGCTTTTAGTCCTCTAATTTCTGCAATGCTATGTGTTTTTGCTTTATGCATAGCAATAGGTATGGGATTATTCTTGACTAGGAATAGAAGTAGTGCGCCTGCTTTAATTTCTGTTACATCCTTAGGAGGATTATCTTTGGTAATTTATGTATTAGGTATGCCAATGCAAATAGTTCTTGCAATTGTAGCCTCCAGTATATTGTTGGTATTTCCAATTTCACTCGTATCACCTAAATCAAATAAGGAAAGAAGGAAGAAGAATAAATCCCCTAGGATTGAATGTCCTGCTTGTGGAACAAGTAATCCCGTCGAATCAGATGTTAGGCCACTAAGAATACAATGTTCAGGATGTGAAGTAATGCTCCGGATTGAAGAATAATTATATCATTCCATCCCTAATTAATTTATCAATTACCTTACTAGAGGCAATATTCGAATTATTGTCTTTCCAATATAATCTAGCAGAGGAGATTTGCCCTGCTAAATCAGTAGACCAACCAGGAGCCAAAACACAATGCCAGACTATTTCTTCTAATCTGGATGTCGAGGGTTTTGACCTAATCAAAGAACCTCTGACTAAGTTAGATAATACACGTGCCTTTCCTTCTAAATCAAGACTAATCCACCTAGAAGAAATAGCATTCAATGTATTTTCATCAATCCATTCATATTCAGAGACATTAGGTTCTGGAACTTCAGGCAAGGGTACTACTTTGATTAATCCCTCATCTAAAAGAAAATCCCTTAATGCAGAATAAATAGGATCATAAGTATTATCCATCGCAGAATTAATCCAATTGCCAGAAATTAACCATGGACGTAATCTACGTGTCCTCAGACCATTTGGAGAAATCAATTGAGAGAGGGCATGAGCTTGAGATACTGAAGTCAAAGGGCCTTTTCTAGGATCTCCTTTATGACTTATTAATCCATCAACAATCACTGTAGATATTGTTAATCTAAAAGGATTGGTTTCAAGTGATGTCACCTCAGAATCATCATCAATTATCTTTATCGAAGGTGAATTATCAGAATTTTCAATAGAAAATTTTCTACGATAAGTTATTCCATTATCGACTAAAGAAGATTCTATGGCTGCCATTGAAAAGGAAGAAGAAAGTGTTGGTAAGCAAAGTAATAACAATGGCTCATTTAATCTTTCAATTTCTTTAGAAGCAGATAACAAAATTTCAGAAACCGAAGAAAACTGAGTCTCGTTGACTAGTAGCCTCATAATCCGCCGAGGAGGGGGTACTACAAATCTTATCCGCAGAAATCATTCAACCATCAATCGCAATTGATCGCGTTTGTATGTCCATGTTGATGAAATTCGTCCAGTACCCACATAGTACTTAGCCAAACGACGTAATCGTGATTCACAGAGTTCCAATTGACGACGATTGTGTAAATCTTTCTTATTACTTGAAAGATGATCTATCAAACTAAGTGCTTTACGCATTAAATTCATCATATCTTCAGGATATGTTGATTCTAGATTATTACGCGATAGTGTCTTAGATATTCTTTCTCCCATTACTAATCTTACATCTGGGACTGCGTGCATATCCCTTAGCAAGGTTCCGATTTTTGCAGATGAATGACCTTCATTAGCGTATTTTATGATTAATTCCTCAACAGTCCCTTTATCTGATTCAGACCATGAAGGTGCTGTATCAGTGTTGGGCTTAGAAGACCCGCTAGTTCCTTTTCCTTTGCTGTGCATGCGTGCCATGTGAAGACCTCAGGTAGCCGGCCGACTTGCTGCCCCTCTTTAATCGCTACGCAAACTCAAACAACCAATTTTGATTATAATCTGTGTTGAGCGCGAGCCAACCTACTAGGGCCATTTGGCCATTCCCAACCAGCAGCTTCTGCTCGAGCAGAACCTATTAATTCGTCATTTTGGTAAACTAAAACCTCATCCCCTATTCTAATGCTTCCTTGAAAATCAATTACATTTGAGGCAAATAAATCGCCTCTCCAATCAATCCCTGGTGTAATATGAGCAATTGGAAACTTTTTACTATCGGCTAAAAGTGGGAGGCAGGCTTTGGTAAAAGAAAAACGACCTAGCCGAGGATTCCATAATGCTAGTTGCTTACCCTCTTTGCGAATTGTAAAAATTGGGGGTCTGCCTTGTATCCCAGTACCATCTAACCAATCATCAGTACCATGCTGAAATTTTGATAATGATCTGAGTTTACCCAATCTATGTTTACTTTCCTTAGGGTCTTCTAAATCAAAATCTTTTACAGATTTTTCAACCATTTGTTGGAGATATTCAAGCGCTTCGGATGATCCCGCAGTCATTCCTCTTCTAGTATCAATAATTTCTACAGAATCATGTTCTAAATCTATTCCACTATGATTTAAAACTCTTGAAAAATTATTTCTAGAAATATATTCAAAAGTCATCTCACGGATTGTTTTAAGTTCATCAATATCCCAATCACCAGTTACTGGAATATCGTAGTTAGCAGCTGGCCAGATATCTTCAAGTTCTCTTGGGACTAAACCGAGTGGTGCTGTGACTATAACCTCGTGAATTGTATTAGATGTAATGGATCTACTAAATCTCTTGTGAGATGCGGAAAGTCGGTAAGGTTTGGTTGCTGAACAAGGCAGTAGCACCATAACTTTAGATTGATGAGAAGGAGGCTCATGATTACGAGATACTCGTCTACGCCAGTCTTGAATTAATGGGTCATTTCTACTTGAAAAACTATGACATCTAAGTTCATGAAATTGTCCTTTTATCCTTGCTAATCCCGATTTACCGCCATCTAAAGAAGACATTTTAGAGTCATGAATTCTTAATCTTTCTACAGATCTAGGGCTAGAGAGAGATTGTTTCTCTACTAATTCACGTAAATTTCCCTCTCTAATAGCAACTCTAGTAGCTGCTAGTGAGTTCTTCCAACATTGAATTTGATGTTTCATTGAAGAATCTTCATCTATTGATTCCTCAACTTCTCTAGGTCCATTTTCTGATAAAATAACTCCAAGAGAACTGGCATGTTTAGATCTCGCCAAATCAAAGATATCAACTCCCATCCAGGTTAGAATTGCACAATTATCTGGACCTCCAATACCAGGAGTCCAAATTAATGATGAGGGGAAACGTGTTCTAATGATATACAATGCCTCAGATAGCAATCCTTTTTGATTAGCTAATTGAGGCGCATCAGTTAAAATAATTATTGAGGGGAGTAAATCATCATCATTTAATTTCAAATCATGATGCAAGGATTGCCAAGAAACAGGCAATACTTCTTTTCCTATGCCAAACTCCCCTGAATTAGATTCGACCAAACTAGGAGGAAGGACTAATCCTTCACTAGCTAGCCAAATATCTAACTGATCGAAAGGTAAAGTAAGATTTGTTCTAGTCTTAATAGAAATCTTAGCAGGTAAATTGCTAGAGTCCCTAGAATACTCGAAAGGGGCTATAGAATATGGTAATTCTTCATCATCTTCGCCTAAAATAATTGCAGGAGTCCAAGAACTAGGAGAATTACGGTCACCTAGGCTAAATAAACGTCCAAAACGTTGTCTAGCGACTACACTCCGGGCCAATGGCCTCTCTTCCATACATACTGCGAACGAAGCATTTCGCTTGAAGGATTCTAAGAGGAGGCCGTGTCCGAAGAGACGTGAGACGTACCGCTGCACTGTTGATGACAGTATTATTTATGATTTCAGGAATTATGAATGTTAGTGGACAAAATGAAGAAGAAACCTTACTTTTAGAAGAAGATATAGTACTAGAAGGTCCCTTCTGGTACAGTGTTTCGTGCTTGAAAATTAGTTGCCCCGGATTAAATCTAGAGATTAATAATAATGGAGATATATATTACTTGGAAGATAGTCATCAATTAGAATGGGGAGGATTTCTCCATGAAGGAGCAGTTGTAAGTTTATTTTCTAGTTCTGAGGTGACAATTAATGATATTGAAATTAATATGATTAAATCGAATAATTTGTCTAATATTGAAGATAATGATTTAATTGATTCAATTCCATCTCCGGGTAATCAGGAGAATTATCATACAATAATTACAGAAGATCATTGTTTCCTAGGAAATTGTGATGACTCAATACAAGAACAAAGATATATTGAATTTATAGGAATTTTAGAAAATCATTCGGACAAAGATTCCATACAAATCTTTGGAGAACCCGGTGATGTGATTGTACTCTCTGATATTATAGGAAATAATGATTTGAAAATTGAATTATGGCATCGGAATAATAGTATCAAAGAATTGGTGACAAATGATTTAAACGAACCTGAAAATTTATTTGAGTTTCCAGAAGAAAGTGAATTATGGATCCGAATTGTTTCATCATCTAGTGAAGGAATACATCCTTATAAATTTGATTTATACCGAAATAATCAATCAAAAGAATCTGGAAATGAAGGGGAATTACAAGTCCCTTGGAATCATGGTGAACCATTATCTTATGCAACTTCATGGGATTATGAATCATACATAGCTAAATCTGATCAAAATGGTGATTCTATTCTATTTGAGATTGGAGCAGATATGAAGGCGTCAATGCATTGTTCAACAAGTAATGAAGGAGTTACTTTTGAGTCCTATTTAGTAGACTATTTTGGAAATAAAGAGAATATATCCTCCGATAATGGATTATGTCCAGAAATAATAGAAACAAAAGGAGATACAGCATCATTAGAAATTTGGATAATGTCTACTGAAACCACTAGGTGGAACATTTCATTCACACCATTAAGGTCTTTAGATGGAATGATATTTTCTGACGCTCCAGAGTCTAAATGGATAGATGCGCCTGATGAAAGATGGAATGAACTGCAGTTAGATACTGAGACCTCGGGAAGTCTTCATAGCGGAGATAATATAGATATATTTTTATTGAAGATATCTGATAATAATGGCTCTAGAGTCTTTCTAAATGAGATAATTAAATCCGAAGTAAACTATACAATACAAGAGATAAATCAGAATAATGGGGCACTCGTAAATACATCTAATGGAGAAGTAATTGTTTTACCCTATGGCAATCATTCATTAAGAATAGAAAGAAGAGCTGCTGCAGAAGTTGAAATTTATTATACATTCAAATTAGAATATCTTGGAGAATATCAGGAACCTCCAATTGATGATTATGAGGACCTCTCTTGGATGTTCAATGATTTCTATATTTTGATTGGAGTTTTGATGTTAAGCCCTCTTATGATTGTTTTATTTTGGAATAGAGGTATTATTTTACAGCGTGGAGAAGGTTCAATACAAATGCAATTACATGAAAAGAAGAAATTAATTAGAATTAGAGAAAGAATTTCTAAACAAATAAATGAAAATGATAACAATGACGACATTATTGATGCTGCTTTGATTCAACTAGGAGAAAGTCCTTGGAGTTCAATAAATGAAATATGGGGGCAGCCCGAATTAAGGCATATGACTGAACAAATAGAGATCTGTGCTTGGAAGATATCTGAGAAAAAGAAAAATCTTCTAATTGGTTTGAAGACATCGAATTGGGATTGGGAAGTTGCATCAATTAGACTTAATTATCCTGAAGGAAATAAACTATCAATCATTGATGTTTCTCCAAAATATATCTCAAAAGAAGATGAAATATTCTTAGATACATTATCTAAAAACTCACAAATATTCCTAAGAATTATGCTAGATGGGAAATCAGCCAATCTTGCTCTGGAATTATCAGGATTAGTTGGAGAAATACCATTGGCAGCAACGCCAAATAAAATAATCGAATGGAATTAACCATTACGTCTTGATCTTGCTTCTTTACGAATTTTATCTTCTAATTCTTCATTTGAGTAACTCATTTCATCTTTGATATCAATCAATTTTTTCTTGAATGATCGAGATATCTTTTTGGGAATATCTAATTTAAGAAGTACCATTATCGAGCCACGACTATTTCGCGATCTATTACTCGGTAGTCCTCGTCCTTTTACAGAAATTGTTTGACTAGGTTTTGAACCAGGTGGTATCTTAATTTTCAATATTTCACCATCTAAATGAGGAATTTCCACAGTAGTACCGAGTACCAAATCAGTGAAAGTTAATGGCAATGCCATTAGCAAATCAGCACCATCTCTTTCAAACCATTCATGTTCTTGAACATCTATCTCAATATACAAGTGCCCTGGGTCTCCATTTTCTGATTTAGATGATTCACCATAACCTGACATTCTAAGTCTTTGGCCATTTTCAACACCTGGAGGTACTGTAAATTGAACTTTTTTTGTTTGATTTGCGCGCCCTTCACCTCTACAACTGGGGCAAGGGTTCTGAATAATTCTACCTTCACCTTTACATGATGGGCAGTCGCTTACAACTTGTTGAGTAAATGGGCCTAATCTCTCAACTCTCTGTATACGTCCACGACCATCACAAGCAGGACATTCTCGAACGTCGTCAATGTTTTTTGCTCCAACACCATTACAATCTTTACATGTCTTTAAAACATCAAATTCTAATGACTCTTCACAACCATTCATTAAAGACTCAAATGGTATTGTATGCCTAACAAGTAAATCAGAACCTCGTTGTCTCTTATTTCTTCTAGGACTCGAAGAACCAAAAATTGAATTAAAAACACTTTCGAAACCTCCGCCGAATAAATCTTCGACACTAATATTCACTCCTTGGAACCCCCCTGGGCCAAAAGGTGAGCCTCCTGGTCCGTTATGGCCATAAGTGTCATATTTTCTCTTCTCAGTTGGATTCGAAAGGATTGCATAAGCTTCCTGAACTTCCTTAAATTTTAATTCAGACTCAGGGTCGTCAGGGTTCTTATCAGGATGATATTTTCGAGCTAAACTGCGAAATGATTTCTTGATTTCAGATTGACTAGCATCTCTATTAATGCCGAGAATCTCATAATAATCTCTCTTGACTGACATCATCTCACCTGAATATATTTTTTTATCGCCCCTCTATGAAGTATTCTCTTTTCAGGACAAGTACGTCCCACATGATGTACAGTAAGGATTCTGAGAATTATTTAGAGTTCCGCATTCCTTACATGAAATAACTTTTGGAGTAATTTGAGCTTTAGAAGATACATCCCATTGATTATCATCATTTTGCGTATATCCCTTTACCTTAGTTTTA
>Ga0208410_1000341_pt1 | contig 27855 bp, 29 predicted proteins | sample ETN02SmetaG_3_FD_185787 | JGI IMG/M metagenome (GOLD analysis project Ga0208410, IMG submission 185787) | Marine microbial and viral communities from oxygen minimum zone, Eastern Pacific Ocean - ETNP2014F10-02SV257 (SPAdes) (version 2) | ecosystem: Environmental > Aquatic > Marine > Oceanic ... | reverse complement strand
GGCCCAATACTCATTAATGCCGATCGAGGATAAACGGTCCTCATTCTGGCGGATCGCCGCCAAAGTGCGACCAAATTTTGAGCGCACCAATCGCGTGCAAAAGAAGAAGAAGAGAGTAAACCAAGTCAGGCAGAAATAATAAAATTCTACTCTATCATTTAAATCTAAACCGGGTAGGGTGTTGCGCCCATCGAACATCATCATACCATCATCTCCACCGTATTGTTCGAGTGACACGAATAGAAAAAATAACATCTGGCCGAAGCTTAGCGTGATCATGATGAAGTAAACCCCTTTGGTCCTTAGTGACAACGCTCCGATAATCAGTGCGACAAGTGCCGAAAGCAGAACCGCTAGAGGAATAGCTGTTAATCCTGAGAGTGTGCCCGGCAGACCTAAGAATGTTGTTTCTTCATATGCGTGAAAGGACAGAATGCCAACGGTATATGCGCCTACACCCAAAAAAGCAGCATGACCAAAGGATACAAGGCCCGTATAACCAATCAAGAGATCAAGGCTAACTGCTGCAATTGCAAAAATTATTAACCTTGTAAAGGTTGAGACCAGGTAGGAAGAGTCCGTTGCATGGAAGAGCCAAGGCAACAGGATTAGAGCTAAAAGGCATCCGATAAGAAAGCGAGTGTGGTGTGTGTATTGCATCTCAACTCCTTATAATCGGAAAGAGACCAGTTGGTTTTACTACGAGAACGACAACCATCAAAAGGTATATAGACATAGAAGATAACCCCGCCGAAATTCCGCTGGCGTATGTTGGGTCCAAGAATTTAACAAGAAGATCGGGTACGAATGCGCGTCCCATGGTATCTACAACTCCAACGATGATAGCCCCTAGCAAAGCGCCTCGGATTGAACCGATGCCACCTATAACGATGCAAACAAAACACAAAATCAAAAGATTTTCGCCCATGCCGACCTCCACGGAGGTAAGTGGCCCGGCCAATGCCCCAGCAAATCCGGCAAACATGGCTCCTACTACGAAGATTATAGTGTTAAGTTTGCTAATATTGACCCCAAGTTGCTCCACAGTTTCTCGGTTTGTGGTACCTGCACGAATTTGCATACCCAAGCGGGTTTTGGCGATGATAATCCACAGAAAAATGGCAACGGCGAGCCCGGCGCCAATTATAGCAACGCGGTAAAGAGGGTAAGAAACAACACCAAATAGAGAGATTGTACCTGATAGCAATGGAGGAACATCTAAAAACATAGGTGTACGTCCAAATAGAATTGTAGTGCCTTCATTAATGAATAAGATTAAAGCAAAGGTAGCCAGAACTTGATCTAAGTGATCGCGGGTGTACAGACGGCTAATTATAACTACTTCTATTATCCAAGCACAAAGAGCAACTAAAGGAAGGCTCAGAATTAGAGCCAGCAGAAAGGAGTTGGTCACACCATGAAAAAGAGCTATGGCATAGGCGCCGATCATAAACAAAGAGCCATGAGCTAAATTGATGACATTCATGAATCCAAAAATAAGGGTAAGTCCAGCGGATACTAGAAAAAGGAACATTCCCAACTGTATGCCATTTAGTAATTGCTCGAAATAAAGCTGCGCCATAGTTTTTTGTTATTCGCGTACTTTTTGTGAAAATCGGCGCCCTTATTGAAGGGCACCGATTATAATTGTATCGAATTTTATGTCAGCTACATAGAGCACTGACTTGCATAGGCGTCGCCGTGATTTTCGACGATAGTGCCGGTGATTTCATTCACAAACTGACCATCGCGTTCAACCACAACGCGACTATACCAATTCTGAATTGGGTGGTTGTTGTTATTGAATTTAAATGGCCCACGAACGGAGTCAAAGTCGGCAGCTTTCATGGCGGCACGAAAACCGTCCATGTCTTCCAACACTTTACCGCCTGTTGCGGCTAATGCGCTAGCAATCAGCTTGGCTGTATCATAGCCTTGGCTGGCATAAACGGTAGGTGAACGATCATATGCAGCTTCGAATCCAGAGACGAATTTTTTGTTAGCAGCATTGTCCAGATCATGATTCCAATGGGAAGAACTTGAAATGCCAACCATCGATGCACCAACAGCCCTCAGGATATTAATATCAGTTGAAGGGGATGCTAATACAAGAGGCACCTCGTCATTCATGCCGGCTTGATCGTATTGTTTTGCGAAGTTGATACCCATGCCTCCCGGTAGGAATTGAAATACCATTTCGGGTTTGGCTGCACGGATTTTGGCAATCTCTGCAGCATAGTCTGTTTGGCCAAGTTTAGTATAGACTTCACCTACAATCTCTCCGTCAAAAAAGCGCTTAAAACCGGCAAGTGCATCTTTTCCGGCCTGATAGTTGGGCGCAAGGATATAGGCATTCTTGTATCCCTGGGAAGTTGCATTAAGTCCTGCACTTTCGTGTAGAGAGTCATTTTGCCATGCTACAGCAAAATAATTTTCATGACATTTCTTTCCAGCAAACTGAGAAGGTGCGGAGTTTGGTGTTACGTAAAACCGATCCGCTCTCAAAGTTAGTGGAGCCACTACCGGTGAAATATTTGAGAAGATGATGCCAGTCATGATCTCAACTCCGTCACGCTCAAGAAATCTCTCGGCAATTGCGCGACCGGTTTCAGGCTTTCGACCATCATCTTCCACCAGCACTTCTACCGCGGTGCCACCAAGCTTGCCACCTTCTTCTTTAATGGCAAGTAAAAAGCCGTCACGGACATCCTGTCCTAAGTAACCGCCTCCAGTCGAAAGCGTGGTTATTAATCCGATTTTTATGCTGTCTGCTAAGGCCGCACTAGCTCCAAAAAAAGCCAGAACTAAGCCCGCAATTAATCTAATTTTATTGTTTTTCACATTATCCTCCCGATTCTTTTTTGTAAAATTAGCTAGGTTTCTTTTTCCACGTCGGAGGGTATCACTATCAATTAAGAATGCCAATTACTATTGACAATTATCAGCAACATAATCTGAGATTAGTTATTAGATAAACCATTGCCTAATAGGCCTTGATTAAATAAAAATATGAAACCTTAGAGGTTTACCCAGCCTTCAGGAGGTTCTTTTCCAGGATGTATTGCTTTACAGTTAGGACAGGTGCGATCTTCTTCTGATGCGTAAAACTTTTGGTAAACTGGTGGCAGATCTTCAACGATAGACTTAAGCTGCATCTCGGCCCGATGAACCCGTGAACCGCATTCAAAGCAGTACCATTCAATAGCATCTAATTGACCTTCTTGACGTTTAGGCTCAATAACCAGACCAACTGAGCCTACTTGAGGCCGCTGTGGGGAATGCCGAACATGGGGAGGAAGAAGAAAAACATCCCCCTCGCGAATCGGAACATCATAAAACTCTTCACCATCATAGAGTTTTAATAACATGTCACCTTCAAGTTGATAAAAAAACTCTTCCACCGGATCGTCATGATAATCTGTTCTCTTATTGGGCCCACCAACTACAGTGACCATCATATCAGAATGTTCAAAAACCATTTTGTTGCCTACTGGTGGCTTTAGGAGGTGGCGATGTTCTTCAATCCAGCTCTGAAAGTTAAAAGCTTTTAATTTCGACATTTTTTACTCCTTTTTGTAAAACTCTATTCCTTTTTTACTTAAATACAAAGAAATTATATATTTGAACTTATCTAGATTTTTCCCCTTGTCGGTTAAGTTTTGCAGCTCAAATTTTTAAACCGCAGTCCTCAAAGCTCTTTTTAATGGTCTCCTTTTCAATGTTGGTCAACTCTAGCATGGGGGCTCTAACACGTCCTCCCGTCTGTCCCAGAAGATCTTGCCAATACTTGCCGAATGCGGTGGGCTTGCCTGGAGGCCTGGTCCTTTTCATCGCGGTGCGCACGGGGTTGAGGCTATCGAAAACCTTCCGAGCTTCACTGGCTTTACCTGAAAATGCTAAGTGGGTGTATTCATTCATTCGCTGATCATTTTTGGTTTGTAGATGATAGGGTGGCGAAGAACAAAGATATAGCTTCCAACCTAGTTCTAGAATGTTATCCAGCCATTCATGTTCTGCGGAGGTAGAGACGTGAATCTTATCTCCAACCAACTCGGTCAGCTTTACATACATCTCACGTGGCACAGAATATTTAATAGCTACAATATTGGGTAGTTCTGCAATCCGGGCACATTCCTCAGGTTTCATAAGATAACCACTGTCGGGGTGACTCCACATTGCAATACCAATATCCAATTCATCACAGAAACGTTTATAGTATTGGTAAAGTACTTCGCTTCGGTCGTGACAAAAGCTGAGGACTGGGGCGTGAAGTACAATATAATCCGCACCGCAATTTTCAGCATGGTGGGCCAATTCAAGAGCAGTGTTCATGTTCTGATCTGAAACCGAGACAATCACGCCAGCTTTTCCAGCGCATTCATCGACTGCAATCTCAAAATTACGTTTGCGTTCTGCAATGCTCATTGAAAAGAACTCACCCTGTTTGCCTGCGATAAATAGTCCTTTAATATTCAAGTCATCGATCCAGTGCCGGATATTTGATCTTAACCCTATTTCATCAAGTGACATATCATCATTAAATGGGTTTAGCGCTGCAGCCCAAATGCCAGTCATATTTTCCCGTGCGTAGGCCTTAGCTTCCAGTTTAGTATATTTCATTTTGTACTTCGTTATCATTTTTTTTGGATATTATACAAAAAAAGAGACCAATCTACAAAGTTATTCCAGTTTGAAGATGAGATATGGGTATCAATTTTTTTTATATCCAACCCTTTTTAATTATGCTTTTATGAAGTTATTGGTAAGGAGTTTACATGAAGGTTGCTTTAATTGGTAGAGGTGCAATTGCACGCTATGTTCAGACCGCAGCAACTGAGCGTGGCCATCTTATTGGGGCCATTTTGGTTAGGACTATAAATGTTAATCAGGACCCTGATATTTATATTAAAGAAGTTTCAGATCTACCGAAAGATATTGATATTGTTATAGATTGTGCTGGTCATCAGGCGTTATCAAGATTTGGTCCGGACATCTTGAGCCGTGGGATTAATTTGGTCACTGTGTCTATAGGAGCTCTAGCTGATAAAAAGCTATTCCGCATCATGGAGGATTCGGCAGTAAGAGGTAATTCAAAACTGTTACTGGCAAGTGGTGCAATTGGGGCGCTGGATTGTTTGAAAGCCGCATCTACGGGGAAGTTGAGGTCTGTTACTTATGTGGGGACAAAACCTCCAAATGGTTGGAAAGGATCTAAAGCTGAAAATAAGCTTAATCTAGATACGTTAAAAAGTAGCCAAACACATTTCGAAGGAAATGCTAGACAAGCGGCTTTAGAATATCCAAAAAATGCCAATGTGGCGGCGGCGGTTGCACTTGCCGGATTAGGAATGGACGATACGAAGGTGCGTTTAATTGCAGACCCAAACATCGAGCAAAATATCCATGAGATTGAGGCTTCAGGAGATTTCGGGAAATTTAAGTTTCAAATCAGCGGGAATGCACTGCCGGACAATCCTCGTTCCTCAGCATTGGCTGCAATGAGTGTAGTAGCCAAGCTAGATCAACTGAGCGCAGCTATTGAAATTTGACCTATGATTAGGTGTCATTCTTCCATCTTTGATCACGCTTTGGTTGAGGTAAAGCTTCGGCACATTCTGTCTTTTTTAATGGCTGAGGCCTAGGTTAGAATGCAAAGGGAAACGAGTGAATATAGAATTTGTCCGCTCGCCATAAAGGTGACTAAGGACCTATAATTGGAAGGAATCGGTACATGTACCCAGATTTAAAACTGTTTATAGCAGGTGAATGGCGCAAAGCGGATTTGGATTTACCTGTGATCAATCCGGCGACCGAGGAAGAGCTTGGTCGTTTGCCTTGTGCCACTATCAAAGATTTAGATGACGCGGTAGAGGCAGCCGTAAAAGGTTTTGAGATCTGGCGCAAAACATCACCCCGTGAGCGCGCTGGTACCTTAATGCGCGCTGCCGCATTGATGAGGGAAAGACAGGAAGACATCGCAAAATCAATAACACTAGAACACGGGAAACCTTTGAATCAGGCACGATTGGAAGTCATTCGTGGTGTTGAGTTTTTTGAATGGGATGCAGGTGAGGCAATGCGCACATATGGCAGAACTATTCCCGCTACACAAGGTCAGAAATTGGCTGTACATTATCAACCTATAGGTGTAGTTGCGGCATTTTCGCCTTGGAATTTTCCCATGAGTCAACCAGCTCGCAAAATCTCAGGAGCGCTGGCTTCAGGCTGTTCAGTCATCTTGAAGGCGGCGGAGGAAACTCCTGCTGGTGCCATGCATATAGCTAAAGCATTTGAAGATGCCGGTCTCCCCGCAGGAGTTTTAAACCTTGTATTCGGACAACCATCTGAAATTTCAAGTCACCTTATTCCTCAAGATCCGGTGCGTCTGGTAGCCTTTACAGGATCTACATTGGTAGGGCGTCACTTGTCGACTATCGCTTCGCAGAATATGACAAGTGTTCTCATGGAATTAGGCGGTCATGCTCCGGTAATTATCTGTGAAGATACAGACGTAAAAACTGCTGCAATTTCTAGCGCAGTACGGAAGATGCGAAATGCAGGTCAAGTTTGTACCTCACCCACTCGATTTTTTACTCATGAAAGCATCTTTGATGAATACTCTGATGCTTTTGTTGAACGTGCTGCATCTACAGTCGTTGGAAATGGTATGGATCCAGGTGTAGAAATGGGACCTACGGCTAATGATCGTCGTATCCCTATACTAACCGAGCTTGTAGAAGACGCACGTGCAAAGGGAGCAACAATTGCTACTGGCGGTGGTAGTTATGGTGACAAAGGATTTTTTTTCCAACCCACTGTTTTATTAAACGTTCCTCAAACTGCTAAAATCATGCAGGTAGAACCATTTGGTCCGGTGGCTGTGATAAATCCTGTTAGATCTCTGGATCATGCCATTGAACAAGCTAATTCTGTACCTTACGGTCTTGCTGGATATGCTTTCACTAATCGCGCAGACTATATTGATAAGCTCATCGACAAGGTTGAGGTTGGAAATCTGTCAATAAATACCCTCGAGGCATCCTTGCCGGAAACCCCGTTCGGGGGTGTCAAATCTAGCGGTCATGGCCGCGAGGGTGGGACAGAAGGGTTAGAGAACTATATGACTATAAAAAACGTTTGGCATTCCGCAATTATTAACTAATTAGCTGTTTTATTAGTTAATGCAGTTTGAGCTAGAGCACTATTTCAGGGCCTAATTTTAGTTGGTTTGCAACTTTAAAGCAAAAATATTTTAAACTTAAAATATTTAAGATTGAAATAATATTTTGATCGTGCAATCATAACAAAAAAATTAAGGTAAAATGAAATGCGTGTTGCATGTTTAGGTGGTGGCCCAGCCGGTTTATATTTTGCTATCTCACTTAAATTACGAAATCCCGATCATGAAATTGATGTCATCGAACGCAATAAAGCAGATGATACTTTCGGCTGGGGGGTAGTGCTTTCCGATGAAACTTTGGAAAACTTGCGTGCGAATGATCCGGTAAGTGCGAAGGCAATCCATGACCATTTTGCATACTGGGATGATATTGCACTACATTATAGTGGCCAGCGTCTAATTTCATCCGGACATGGGTTTTGTGGTATTGGGCGAAAAAAATTGTTGTCTATCCTGCAAGAGCGTTCAAGAGAGTTGGGCGTGAATCTTATATTTGAGTCCGAAGTTTTATCTGCTTCGGATTATGCAAAATCACATGATTTGGTAATAGCCGCAGACGGATTAAATTCCAAAACTCGTAGTGAATTTAAGTCCCACTTTAAACCCGATATTGAGTTACGCAAATGTCAGTTTGTTTGGCTTGGAACTCATCAAAAATTTTCTGATGCTTTCACTTTTATTTTTGAAAAAACAAAATATGGATGGATCTGGGCCCATGCCTATCAGTTTGATGAAAACACTGCGACTTTCATTGTAGAATGTGCGCAGGAGACTTTTGACAAATTTGGTTTTGCCGAACTCAGTCAGGAGGAAAGTATTAAGATTTGTGAAGAAATTTTTGCGAAACACTTAGGTGGCCATGAATTAATGACTAATGCTAATCATATTCGGGGTTCAGCCTGGATAAGATTTCCTAGGGTGCTTTGTGAGAAATGGTACTATAAAAATATCGTGCTTTTGGGCGATTCTGCAGCGACGGCACATTTTTCCATAGGCTCAGGAACAAAGCTTGCATTGGAATCTGCAATTGAACTGGTAGATTGTCTCGAATCTGAAAAAAACCTTTCCAAAGCCTTTGAAAAATATGAAGTCACTCGGCGCCTAGACGTTCTTCGTTTGCAATCAGCGGCTCGGAACTCAGTTGAATGGTTTGAAGATGTAGAAAGATATTTAGGTCTTGAGCCAACACAATTAAATTATTCTTTGTTGACCCGATCCCAAAGGATTAGCCACGAGAATTTGAGAGAGAGAGACAAGGCTTGGCTCACTTCTGCGGAACGGTGGTTCATGGATCATGCTGGAGCATCTCAAGCTTTACCCACGCGCCCACCTATGTTTGCTCCTTTTACAGTCCGTGGACTTACGCTCAAAAACCGTATTGTCGTTTCGCCGATGGCTCAGTACAAAGCTGTAGATGGTTGTCCAACTGATTGGCATTTGACTCATTATGGGGAACGCGCAAAGGGCGGAGCAGGTTTGATTTATACGGAGATGACTTGTGTAAGTGCTGATGGTCGAATTACACCTGGCTGTGCTGGACTTTATACTTCTGAACAAGAGACTGCTTGGACACGCATTACGAATTTTGTCCATAATAATACGGATGCTAAAATTTGTTGTCAGCTAGGGCATTCGGGAAGAAAAGGCTCGACTCAATTAGGTTGGGAGATCATGGATGCACCTCTTTTAGATAATAACTGGGATTTAATCTCAGCATCGGCTATTCCGTGGTCGGAAAATAACGCGACACCTTGCGAAATGACTCTTGAAGATATAGCTACGGTCAAAAATCAATTCGTCAACTCCGTATTAATGGCAAAGCAAGCCGGTTTTGACATGGTTGAGCTGCACGCGGCACACGGGTATCTTATTTCATCATTTATATCTCCAGTATCTAATCGGCGTACGGATGAATATGGTGGAAATTTTGAAAACAGGATGAGATATCCTTTGGAGGTTTTTGAGGCAATGCGTGCAGTTTGGCCCAAAGAAAAACCAATGTCAGTCAGGATTTCAGCTAATGACTGGCTAGGAGATGCTGGAATAACTCCAGAGCATGCAGTACAAATTTCTCGTGCTTTTGTTGATGCTGGGGCCGATCTGATCGATGTTTCTGCAGGTCAAACATCTATAGACGCCCAGCCTGTTTATGGAAGAATGTTTCAAACACCATTTTCGGATCGTATTCGTAATGAGACCGGCATAAAAACAATGGCTGTCGGGAATATTTACGAAGCAGATCACGCTAACTCTATTTTGATGGCAGGGCGGGCAGACTTGGTTGCTATTGGTAGGCCACATCTTTCAAACCCGTACTGGACATTGCATGAGGCCAGCAAAATTGGAGATAGGATGTCAGAAGATTGGCCTAACCCCTATCTAGCTGGCCGTGATCAAATGTGGCGTTTAGCTGATCGAGATAAGGAAATAGAGAAGCCCTAATGAGTATTCAAGGAAAACACATTGTTATCACTGGAGGGGGTTCTGGTATAGGTGCTGCAACTGCACAGTTATTGGTTAAGCAGGGGGCCAAGGTTACTATTATGGGGCGAAGAGAATCTTTACTTAAAGAGCAGAAGCTTTCCTATCAGATTTGCGATGTGACAGACGAAAAAAACGTTGGATTTGCTTTTGACGCAGCGCGTGATGAGAATGGCCCAATTTGGGGGGTAGTTGCCAATGCAGGTGCCGCGACAAGTTTACCTTTCAAAAAGGCAGATCAGGCGCATTTGGAATCCATGCTTGCAGTTAACTTGATCGGCGTATCGAATTCTTTTCGCGCTGGCTTGTCTGATATGCTAGAAATTAATAGCGGTCGAATGGTTGGAATAGCTTCAACTTCTGGGCTGAAAGGTTATGCCTATGCGAGTGCTTATGCTGCAGCAAAGCATGGCGTTATAGGACTTGTGCGTTCATTGGCAATTGAGCTTGCGCCAAAAGGTATCACAGTTAATGCAATCTGTCCTGGGTATGTTGAAACCCCATTATTGGATAGATCTATTGAAAATATTACAAATAAATCGAGCATCAACCGTCTTGAAGCAGAGAAAGTTATTCTTAAAAATAACCCTCAAGATCGATTTGTTCAGGCGGAGGAAGTTGCGGAAACCGTCCTTTGGTTATGCTCGAACGGTGCTCGTTCTGTTAATGGGCATGCTCTTTCGATTTCGGGAGGCGAAATATGAACAGTATTTTACCAGAATCTTTTTCGGAAACTTCGAAGGATCAGCTGCGAGTTTGGTTGAAAATTTTGAAGATTACTGGTCGGATTAAAGCCGAAATTCGTAGACGTTTCAGGGATGAATTCCAAACTACCTTACCTCGTTTTGACGTGATGGCAGCGCTTTATAGATACCCGAATGGCTTGAAGATGAGCGAGATTTCATCACAATTACGTGTCTCTAATGGCAATGCTACGGGAATAGTTGACCGACTGTCTTTGGACGGTTTGGTGTTGCGGGTCGCTGTAGTGGGTGATAGGAGAGCAAATCTTGTGAGCTTGACCAAAGTAGGACAAGAAGTTTTTCAAAAGTTGGCTCAAAGACATGAGGAATGGATTAGTCAACTCTTAGGAGATGTCGCTCAAGACGATCTCCAAACATTATCAACCGTTTTGGATACAGTAAATGAAAGGATAAGAAATGACATCTAAATTGGATATCTGTGACGGAGTTCGGGCAGATCTGGAAGGTTCTATTGCCAAAATTGCCCTTGCAAATCCTGCAAAGAAAAATCCTTTTACTTTTGAGAGTTATGCGGCATTGCGTGACTGGTTTTCTGCACTTAAGTACAATGATGAGGTCCATGCAGTCGTATGGTTGCCAACCGAAGGTAATTTTTCCTCAGGTGGTGATGTTCATGATATAATCGGCCCTTTAACATCCATGACAATGAAGGAGCTTCTTTCCTTTACTCGTATGACAGGTGACCTAGTTAAGTCCATGGTTGGTAGTGGAAAACCAATTGTTGCAGCTGTGGATGGTATTTGCGCTGGCGCCGGAGCGATTATTGCTATGGCCTCAGACTTACGTATTGGAACCTCTTCTAGCAAAACAGCTTTTTTGTTTAATCGCGTTGGCTTGGCAGGCTGTGATATGGGAGCATGTGCGATACTTCCTCGCATTATAGGACAGGGCCGTGCGTCAGAGTTATTATATACAGGTCGCTCAATGAGTGGTGAAGAAGGATTGAATTGGGGATTTTTTAATCAACTAGCAGAATCTGATAATTTGGAAGAAGTAGCAGTGGCACTTGCTAGTCGAATTGCCGAAGGTCCGAGATTCGCCAATATGATGACTAAGACAATGTTAGCGCAAGAATGGTCTATGAGTTTGGATCAAGCCATTGAAGCGGAGGCACAGGCTCAAGCTATTTGTATGCAGGGGCTAGATTTCAAACGTGCTTTTGAAGCCTTTGTCGCGCGTGAAAAACCGATTTTTAAGGGGGATTAATGGCGGATCAAACTTTCTTAACGTGGCCATTCTTTAGTGATAAGCATCGGGATTTGTATTCTCGTTTAAAGGAGTTCATTGCAACAGATCTTGGAACAATAAATCATGATAATATAGACCAATCTTGTAAAAAATTAGTACGTGCCTTAGGCGAGGCCAGCTTTTTAACTCATACGGGTGAGAAGTCGGGAGAATTAGATGTTCGAACGCTTTGCTTAATAAGAGAAACTCTTGCCTACCACGATGGGCTTGCCGATTTTGCTTTTGCAATGCAGGGATTGGGTTCGGGTGCAATATCGTTATTTGGGTCTGAGGAGCAAAAGCAAGAATGGCTGCCCAAAACTCGTTTTGGCAAAGCCATTTCAGCTTTTGCCTTGACAGAGCCGCAATCAGGATCTGATGTTGCAAACTCTACTATGACTGCAAAAAGGGATGGGAACCATTTTGTTTTGAATGGTGAAAAAACATGGATATCTAATGGTGGTATTGCGGACTTGTATACTGTCTTTGCTCGAACAGGTGAGGCTCCGGGAGCAAAGGGGCTTTCTGCCTTTATCGTCACGCCAGAAATTCAAGGTTTCAATGTTATTGAACGGCTGGAAACAATTGCTCCACACCCTTTGGCTCGGCTGGAATTTTCTGATTGCAAAATCCCAGCAACAGCAATGATCGGGCAACCCGGTGAGGGGTTTAAAATTGCGATGTCTGTTTTGGATATTTTTAGATCTTCTGTTGGTGCGGCGGCACTAGGTTTTGCCAGACGTGCTTTTGATGCAGCATTAGCTCGTGTAGAAACGCGAGAAATTCAAGGTTCGAAATTGTCAAATATGCAGATGATACAAGGTCATATTGCCGATATGGCAACATCAATTGATACCAGTGCCCTATTAGTTTATCGCGCGGCTTGGGCAAAAGATCAGGGTCAAGAACGGATTACTAGAGAGGCAGCGATGGCCAAGTTTTATGCCACAGAGGAAGCACAAAAAGTCATTGATCAGGCTCTTCAGATTCATGGTGGTGATGGTGTTAAAAGTGGTGTTTTAGTCGAAAAGCTTTACCGTGAAATTCGCGCGCTTCGAATTTATGAAGGTGCAAGCGATGTTCAAAAGATCATTATGGCTCGTCAAGTATTGGCGGAAAAGATAGGAGGATAAATGATGCTAGGTCCCACAGCACATATCGATACATTTGCCAGAGATAATTTACCCCCAGTGGATCAATGGCCTGAATTTAGACTAGAAGATTTCAACTACCCTGATCATCTAAATGCGGCAGTAGAGCTTACGGATAAGATGGTAGAAGCGGGTTTTGGCGATAACACAGCACTAATTGGAAATGGGAGGCGTCGAACTTATAAGGAACTTACGGATTGGTCTAATAGGCTCGCGAATGCTTTGGTGGACGATTTGGGTGTTCAGCCTGGCAATCGGGTTTTGATCCGATCTGCAAATAACCCAGCTATGGTAGCCTGCTGGTTGGCCGCTACAAAGGTGGGAGCAGTGGTTGTGAATACTATGCCTTTACTCCGGGCTACTGAACTTCGTAAATATATCGAAAAGGCTGAAATAAGCTTTGCGTTATGTGACAGCAGGCTGATGGAAGAAATGAAAATTTGTTCTGAGGATTTTCCAGAACTTAAAGTGAAGGAGTTCGATGGCACTTCCAATCATGATGCCGAACTTGACGAATTAGCTTTGGAAAAATCTGTGCAGTTTAAGGCTGTAGCAACAGGTTCTGATGATGTAGCACTTTTGAGTTTTACTAGTGGGTCAACAGGTGAACCTAAAGCAACTATGCATTTCCACCGTGATTTAATGATTGTCGCAGATGGCTATGCGAAAGAAATATTGAGGGTTTCCGATACTGATGTCTTTGTAGGGTCTCCTCCTTTGGCATTCACTTTTGGTTTGGGTGGGTTAGCGATCTTTCCCCTTCGCTTTGGTGCGGCAGCAACTCTTTTAGAAGACGCATCTCCTCCCAATTTGATTGAAATTATTGAGAAGTATAAGGCCACAGTTTGTTTCACTGCCCCTACGTCTTACCGGGTCATGTTGGCTGCAATGGAGGAAGGCGCTGATCTTTCTAGTTTACGTGCGGCCGTCAGCGCTGGTGAAACTCTTCCTGCTCCTATTTACGAGGAATGGAAGGCTAAGACGGGAAAACCTATGCTGGACGGTATTGGGGCAACCGAGCTTTTACACATATTTATCTCTAACCGATTTGAAGATCATAAACCTGCTTGCACTGGGAAACCGGTAAACGGATATTTGGCCAAGATTGTAGATGATAAGGGTCAAGAAGTTCCCGATGGTGAGATAGGGCGCCTAGCAGTGTGTGGACCAACTGGGTGTAGGTATCTTAACGACGATCGTCAGGCAGGTTATGTTATGAGTGGGTGGAACATTACCGGTGACAGTTTTTCCCGAGATGCAGAGGGTTATTTCCATTTTGCAGCCCGTAATGATGATATGATTATTTCTGCGGGGTATAACATCGCTGGCCCCGAGGTTGAGGCAGCACTTTTGGCACATAAAGCTGTTTCAGAATGTGCAGTGATAGGACTTCCCAGTGAAGAGCGAGGTGAGATTGTCGAAGCACATATTGTTTTATCCAAAGGAAACGTAGGCGACGAGGCTTTAACTAAAGAACTTCAAGACTATGTTAAATCCACAATTGCGCCCTATAAATATCCCCGTTCAATTATTTACACCGATTCTTTGCCAAAAACTCAAACCGGTAAAATCCAGAGATTCCGATTAAAAAACATCAGAACTAAAGAGGTAGAAAAATAAAGTGTATTTTATAAATATTTGGTATGCCCAAATGACTAAAATGAGTTTTCCTTTAAAGTAATTATAGAAGTTTCTTGAATAATGGTATTTGAATTTTCTCAAAAAGTTTTATTTAAGCATTGTGATCCGGCGGGGATTGTTTTCTACCCTCGATATTTTGAAATGATCAATGATTGCATTGAGACGTTTTTCTCTGACGTCATTGGCTGGCCGTTTGAGGAAATGCATAAAACAGGAGGTGTTCCCACGGTGCAAATAAATACTAAATTTTCCGTACCTAGCCGACATGGAGATCAATTATTATTGAAACTTACCGCTACCGAATTGGGCGAAAGAAGTTTTGCCACGAATATAACTGCATATGCCAATAATGAAGAAAGGTTTTCCGCTGACACAGTTTTGGTCTATGTAAACAAAGCTGGGCGACCCACAAGTTGGCCAGAGTCACATAAAATAAAAATTTTTTCATTTATGAGGTCAGAGAATGATTAATAAAATAATTCAGCCAGATGGCTGGGCCCCTGCTAAAGGCTATGCAAATGGTGTATTGACAAGGGGTAAGACCCTTTATATCGGAGGTCAAATAGGTTGGAACAGCGAAAAAGTTTTTGTATCAAAAGATTTTATTGGTCAAATGGAGCAGGTTCTTAATAACATAAAAAAAATTGTTGAAACAGCTGGCGGACAAGTTGAAAACATAACGAGATTAACTTGGTTTCTTATTGATAAGAATGATTACTTGTCTAATCAGCGTGCCGTGGGAGAGGCATATAGGAGGGTGTTTGGCCGACATTTTCCAGCCATGTCTGTGGTTGTTGTAAAAGAGCTGATTGAGGATGATGCCTTGATTGAAATTGAGGCAACAGCAGAGCTTTAAATAAGCCCTATTTTATTAATTTTGCTAACTTATAAATAGTTCTGAATCCGTCATTGCTCGATACTTTTTGAGGCCATCCTGTATAGATGAGATATTTATAATAGCACTTTCGCAATTAATGTGGCTATTGGGTTGCCAGGCTCTTACAAATGCATTCATTTTATCTGTAAATGTGCCTGGGAAAACACCGTATCTTTCACCTTTGTCTTCTATTTTCTTATAAAAAGCGTTCAGCATTATAGTTCCGCAGTCTCGGCAGAAAAGTCTTCCTATCCCACCGACCCTGGGGCTATCGTCAAAAGTTCGATAATTAGGATTTCCAGGTCCACCTTTTACTTGCTGCAGATGGTCAAGGCCTTCCAAAACAGTTATTTCAAAGTTGCCAGATTTCTTTTTTCCCGTACGACAATCTATGTTTGCAGTGCTACAGTATATAACTTGATACATTGGTGCCGAGTGGGCTCGTCTACACGACCAGCAATGACAAAAAGCGGACATTTCCGGTGATTGCGTTTTAATATTGATCCTTACGGCACCACATATGCACATAGCCTGAGCTTCAGATTTGTCGCCAGAGGGATAAATTTTTTCTGAGAGAGAAATATCATTATGAGGATTAATTTGGCTTTCCATATTTGTATTTTCTCCATTAAAACTCAATTCAAATTTGACTTACTGATATTTGCTGTATTCCAGGTTATTGCTTACTACTGATGAGACTTCCGCTTCCAGAATTGTTGTATGAACAATACTAGTCGACCATTCCTTAAAAACCTTATCGCGATCATCCGCGCCAATTTCAGCAGTTTTCTCATCTGGATATATTGTAAGAGTCATTCCTGAAGAGGATGTGGTTTTAAGCACGTTGAATGAAAGTGCAGAAGCAAAAAGGTTCTTTCCGTTTTGTGACAAAAACCTCAACATTTTTTCAGTCTCATTCTCATCGACAAAGTCAACCATTACGACTCTTCCCACTAACATTTAAAACTCCTATGGATATATTTTGGTTTAGTTTCTCATTTTTCAGTTGTTATGATATATTCCAATAATAGCAGAGGATCAAAGAAGAGAGAACTAAAATTCAATGTCCAGCTTTAATCTTGAAGATGCTCCCATTCGTCGTTATCAGCATTTGGACTGGGATTCAGGTCGCTGGAATGGTTTCGAACCTAGGCCGGGTGATATCTATATTTGCACTTGTTATAAATCAGGTACTACATGGACACAAATGATTGCAGCACTTCTCGTATTCCAAGAATTAGACTTTCCATTGCCTTTGAACGAGCTATCTCCTTGGATTGATTTGGTTACGGACAGTACTGAAGAAATGCATAAAAGATTATCTGCTCAGAAGTATAGACGAATCTTAAAAACACATACTCCCCTTGACGGGTTAAAGTGGCATGCCGATGCGAGATATCTATTTGTTGGGCGAGATCCAAGAGATGTATTTGTTTCTATGATGAACCATCAAAATAATACGGATGTGCATGTCGAGCGTAAACTAGCTGCGGAAATGGGGAATAAGATAACGATCACCGACCTATTGGCACATACGGAAGAGGAGCGTTTGAAAGATTGGTTGACCAGGGGTTACTTCGAATGGGATAAAGATGGTTATCCATATTGGTCCTTGCTGCATCATGGTGAAACCTTTTGGCAGCATCGCAATCAGGAAAACATTCTAGTCCTCCACTATGGCGAGATGAAATGTGACCTAGAACGTGAGATGCGAAAAATTGCGGCGCATCTTGGCATAAAAATAGACGAGGAAATTTTTCCGGGTCTAGTTGAAGCCGCTAGTTTTGCATCAATGAAGAGAAAGGCGGATGATCTTGCACCTGGGGCAGATGCAAGCCTATGGAAGAGCAATTCTGAATTCTTTGCCAATGGTACTAGTGGTCAGTGGCAGGATCGCTGGAGTAAAGCAAACCTCGAGAGGTTAGACGCTCTCTCTCATGAATACTCTAGTAATTACATGGAATGGCTTTTAGAGAAAAAAAAGTAGTTTCAAGCCTAAAAGGTTTTTAAAGGCGGAATATTAAATTAGATTTTTTTGAAATCTCCATGCCTGCCCGCCCCTTCTGAGAAACGTTTAGCACCTTTCAGTCCTTCATTTTCAATGGCCTTAAGGCCATGCTTCCACTCAAATTCGAGGCCTTGCCGAACTGACATTCCGTGAGTAGCAATGATTGATGCTCGATCAGCGCGGACGGCTTCCTGAGGAAAGCGGGCAATTTCATTTGCCATCTCTTCAGCTATTTTTCGCGCTTGGCCTTCCGGAGTAATCCTTTCACATAAACCTATTTGGTAACATTCATCGGCGGGAACTTTCCTGCCTGTCATCGCAATTTCCAAAGCTTTGCCTTGTCCAACTAATCGTGGCAAGCGTACCGTTCCTCCATCTACCAGAGTAATGCCCCATCTCCGACAATAAACCCCAAGATAAGCAGTTTCTGCCATGACACGTATATCACACCACATTGCCAACTCCATACCTCCAGCTACGGCTGCACCTTCTATAGCTCCTATTACAGGTTTTGTGAGTTCTAACCTAGTTGGGCCTAAGCCACCTCTTGGAGGTGGATCACCATTTTTAGGAAATGAAAGAGATTGGAATTCTGATTTAAATTTCTCTTCATTTGCCAAAGATGCAGCATATTTCAAATCCCAACCAGAACAAAAATTGCCTCCCTCACCCCATAAAACTGCTGTTCGAGATTTTAAGTCATTTTCAAACTCTAGAAATGCTTCCATTAAAGCCTGTGCAGAATCTGGATCCATTCCATTTCGAACTTCTGGGCGCGAATAAATAATGGTCCAGACATGATTTTCTTTTTCAATTCTAACGGACATTTCTTTCCTCCTTCAGTCAAAATAATTCCCATTCCAAATGTCTTTAACTTCTAAAGTGCTATCTGAAATAGATATTCAACTGAAATTTTAATTATGTAAATTAGATTTGATATCTAAGTCGAATTAAAAATGATATGGTATTACTTGAAAACACTGATATTGTTTTAATTAGTAAATAAATAATTTGGGATACCTTACATCTATGGTTTTAATTCCTGAAATGCCAGCCGTTGGACGCGGTTTCATTAGTCGGCTAGAGCCACCTAATATTGAAGAGCATTCTTGGATAAATCCTAAGGCCTCTAAGGATCGGAAGGTTTCCGTAGTTTCAACAGCAGCAGTCTCAAATCGTGGAGAGAAACCTTTCTCTTGGTTGGCGAGAGATTATAGGACAATTAAAAAAACCGATAGAGATTTGGTAATGACCCATGTTGCTGCTGAGTATGATCGTACTGCATGGCAACAAGATTTAAATACAATTATGCCCTTAGACCGGTTGGAAGAAATGGCATCTGAGGGGGAGATTGGATCGGTAGCTGAAAATCATTATGCTTTTATGGGTGCTGCTGACCCCCGTGATATGGAAAAATATGCTCTAGAAGTAGCAGGGAAAATGAAGCAAGAAGCTGTAGATACAGTTTTTCTTGTTCCCGTCTGACCATTTTGTACGCGCGCCGTGTGCGGGCTGGCCCACATATTTGAATCTCAAGGTTTTTCTACGGTCCTTGTCGGCTTTGTCAGGGAACACATTGAGTTAATTAAGCCTCCACGAGGTTTGTGGTTAAACTTTCCAATGGGACGTCCTATGGGAAAGCCCAATGACCCAAAATATCAAAAGAAAGTAATTCGTGCAGCTTTTAATTTACTTGAAGCAAAATCAGGACCAATTCTTGAGGATTTTCCAGATGTGATTCCTGTAAAACATGGAAGGATGGGTTATGCACTTCCGGTAGATCTAGTAACTAAAGTAAGTGAAATCGGTGACGTTGATCAATTATTGGAAGAAGTAGAGGCTGAGGTTTCCAGCCTTCGCTCAGCTTATGTAAGTGCAAAAGCCTTTCGTGGAAGAACTACAGTCGGAGCGAGCGAAATGCCTATAAAAGAACTTCCTAATTTCATAGCAGCTTTTGTAAAGGGGCAGAAGCCGAATAGTCCAAGAAAAGGTGTTACAGCTATCCCTCAGCTTAAGCTGGTGGTAGAGGATTTGAACGCCTATTACACTGAGGCGAGAATGTACGAAGACAATATTGACGATTTTGAAATTCTTGGTAAGTGGTTTTGGGAAGAGTCGAAGGCTGGAAAATTAATTTTGGCTTTAGAGGCAGTTTCTTTAGAGAGTGAGGATAAAGTTCTTCGGCAGATAGTGGAAATGTCCCTAATTACTCCTCGGTTTTGGTCCGAAGGCCCTCTTCCGGGCACTTCTGCTTCCGGATGGTAAAAATAAAAAATTAATCTGCTTCTATTGGAAGATTTTCATCCATTGCCCATTCACTCATAGAATTATCATAAATCTCCAAGTTTTTAAATCCTAGTTGATAAAGAATAAAAGCGTCGAGAGTAGCTGCTATCCCTCCCCCACAGTAGTTTAGTATTCTCTTATCTGGAGAAATATCCATTGAATTAAAAATTTCAGCGGCCTCTTCTGGGTTTCTAAACTTACCTGTTTTTGAGTCGACAAGCTTATGAAAAGGAACATTCAAACTACTAGGTATTCTTCCGGGGCGTCCATATCTTGGATTTTCACCTGAATGGATATCTTTTGTTAATGCATTTAAAAGTATATAGGATTTGTCCCCTATGGCCTTAAGAGTAGATTCCTTTCCGACGAAAATATTTTCTCTAAAGCTAGTGTTAAATTTCGCAGGATTAAATTTTCGGACAGTATCTTCAGTTGGTAAGCCTAATCTGACCCATTCATTATATCCTCCATCCAATACAGAAATTTTTTCAAATCCCAATACAAAAAGCATCCACCAAACCCTTGTTGCCCATTGGGTGCCATTTCTAGAATATAAGATAATGTGAAAAGGATCACCAACTCCTAGATTTTGAAAACTATTTTTCAGATCTAAGAAGTTTGGTAGAGTGAAACTATAGGGGCTTCCTTTTTTGGAAAGATCATTCTGAAGGTCTAAGAATGCAGAACCAGGAATATGTGACTCCTTATATTTGGAAATGCCACTCTCGACATCGTACGGCTTGCTAGGATCTTGGTCGCTATATAATAGGTAGGTCGTACAGTCGAATACTCGAATGCTCTTATCGTCAAGTCTCTTAGAAAGCCATTCACATTGTACGATATTTTCGGGGTATTTCCATGTGATATCAGTTCCCATTTGAGGCCCTTTTCTTTTAAATTGGGTTAAGGTTGTAGTCATCGTCCAGCACCTGTTCCAACCAATCAGCTACTTTACCATTCAAAGCTTCCTGAATAGCCAGATGTTCCATGTTTGAATCTGGTGTAGCCCCGTGCCAATGCTCTTCACCTGGAGGGATCCAAACTGTATCTCCTACATTAATTATTTTTGGAGATTCATTTCGGAGACCTACTAAACCAACACCACTTAGCACTAAAAGAGTTTGCCCCAAGGGATGGGTGTGCCAAGCTGTCCGCGCTCTAGGTTCAAATGAAACTTTTATTGCTCTTACCCGTGCTGGATCCGGAGCTTCTATAATAGCATCTTGCATAACATTTCCATGAAACCAATCGGATGATGCTTTTCTTTGAGGCCTACTCCCAACTTTAAATATTTTCAATATTCTCCCCCAGTTTTTTTTATGTTTAAAATGGTTGGAATATTTGGCAACCCATCCTTTTCAGTTAAAGACACACAAATGCTAGTCAAAGTTCTTGGCTCAGTATATGGCCAAGGGCGACCTCTATGCAAAATAGAACGTTCATCCCAAATTAATACGTCTCCTACTTCCCAATCATGGGAGTAGACATATTTATCCTGCGTCGCAAAACAAATTATATCTTTAATTATTTTCTCTGAATCTATTTGGGACATACCTTCTATTTGGTAGACGTGTGATGCTATATAAATTGATTCTGCACCAGTTACCGGGTTCTTAATAATTGAGTCCCATTCCTGAGGTTTCCATCTTGATATTTTATGAGATTTTGCTAATTCCGCATCAATTTGTTTCCTTGATTGCACAAAACTATGGAAGAATTTTTTATTCTTTATTTTTTCTAGAATATTCTTTGGCAATTCGTTAAGAGCAATTCTGGTTGAGGCGAGTTCTGTTTGCCCGCCAGAGGAAGGTATGGTTTTAGCTGCAATAATATTTGCCAAAGCTGGAATTGGCAAAAATGTACTGTCGGTGTGCCAAAGCATGTTTGCCTTGAGTTCAAGGGTCCGCATATCATTTTCTGAAAAAACATTACCATCTGAATCCTCGTTTGAGACTTTTGGGAGTTCAAATTTCACATAAGAGTTTTTTGCCATAGCCTCTCTATTTTCAAGTGGCCCAAAAAGGCTTGCAAACTTTATATGAGTTTCCTCGGAAAATGGTTGATCTTTAAATAGGATTGCTGAATGTTTTTCAAATAAATTTCGTATTTCTGGGTAAAGATTATTATTTGTAACTTCGTCTAAGTTAATTCCATTAACTATTACGCCGAAATTCGGGTGAAGTGGGATAGTTTTCATAATTACAATTTTCCCAGTGAGATTTATTTTCTTCTAATAAAAAATAATTGCAGTAATATGCATAGCTGTAAATAATATTTTTTGAGATCTTATAGTATGAATACAACCAATTTGGAAAGATTTGTGGATTTAGAGGCTTATCCTCTTCAGAATGTAAAATTCCTTCAGAAGTGTAATGAAACTTTGAATACTGAAGGAGTGCTTACGCTAAAAAATTTCTTGAATTGGAAAACTATTGAACAATTGGTGAAGGAAGCCAAAGAAAATCAACATAAGGCCTTTTATTCAAACTCTACACACAACATTTATTTAACGCCACAAGATGAAAATTTTCCTGAGGACCATATTTTTAATACCCAAATAACATCATCAAAAGGATGTATTACAACAGATCAAATTCCTGATTCTTCGGCTTTGAAAACAATTTATAAATCAGATATTTTCAAGAAATTTATAGCTGAAATAGTAGGTGAAAAAATACTATACGAATATGAAGATCCATTGTCCTCTATTAACGTTCACTATGCGAAAGAAGGTCAAGAACTTGGATGGCATTTTGATAACTCCAGCTTTGCAGTAACACTATTACTCCAGAAACCATTAGGTGGTGGTATTTTCGAATATGTGAAAAATGTAAGAAACTCTGAATCAGGAGAAATGGGATTTGAAGAAGCAGAAAAAATTGTATCAGGGAAGTCAAAGCCGTCTGTGTTAAGTATTGAACCGGGCACGCTTGTACTTTTCAGAGGAATGAATTCAATGCACAGGGTTACACCAACGGTTGGAGATAGAACTCGTTTTCTGGTAGTTTTTGCCTATAATGCAAAGCCTGGTGTATCTTTGTCAAAGTCAGCCCAGAAAACTTTTTATGGCAGAGTAGCTTAAACGTTACTAATCACCAGGTATCCAACTTGTACCTGCAAGAGGGACACCAGACATTGCCGCGGCCTCTACGGTAAGAGCACAAAGGTCTTCAGGTTCTAAGTTTCTAAGATCGTTTTTTCCACATGCCCGAGCAATAGTCTGTGCCTCCATCGTCATTACTTTAAGAAAGTTTGCCAGACGTCTTCCTCCTTCAACAGGGTTTAATCTTTTCATTAACTTAGGATTCTGTGTCGTGATCCCAGCAGGGTCATTTCCTTCATGCCAATCGTCATAAGCTCCTGCTGTTGTTCCCAATTTTTGATAATCTTTCTCAAATTTAGGATCATTATCTCCAAGGGCAATTAAGGCGGCTGTACCTATGGAAACTGCATCCGCACCTAGTGCCATAGCTTTTGCAACGTCAGCACCATTTCTAATGCCTCCTGAGACAATTAATTGTACTTTTTTATGAACTCCTAATTCTTGCAAGGCTTCCACTGCTGGTTTTATGCAAGCTAAAGTAGGGATTCCTACATGTTCGATAAATACTTCTTGGGTAGCAGCAGTTCCTCCTTGCATACCATCAATAACAATTGCATCTGCTCCCGATTTTACTGCTAGGGCAATGTCATAATAAGGTCTAGCTGCTGCCACTTTAACCAAAATAGGAACTTTCCAGGAAGTTATTTCCCTTAGCTCGAGTATTTTAATTTCCATATCATCAGGTCCAGTCCAATCCGGATGGCGGCATGGCGAGCGTTGATCTATACCTTTTGGTAATGTCCTCATCTCAGCTACTCGATCACTAATTTTTTGACCCAGAAGCATACCTCCTCCGCCTGGTTTTGCCCCTTGGCCCACTACTATTTCTATTGCGTCTGCTTTTCTAAGGTCGTCCGGGTTCATACCATACCTAGATGGCAATAGTTGATAAATAAGTTTATTAGAATGGCCTCTCTCTTCCTTTGTCATGCCTCCATCCCCTGTGGTAGTAGATGTTCCTGCAATTGTAGCACCTCTTCCAAGAGCTTCCTTTGCTGGGCCAGAAAGTGCTCCAAAACTCATCCCTGCTATAGTTATAGGAATATCAAGGTGAAGAGGATTTTCAGCATTTTTATCACCAATTGTTACCTTTGTATTACAGGCCTCTCGATAACCTTCCAAGGGGTAGCGTGATATTGAAGCCCCAAGAAAAAGCAAATCGTCAAAATGTGGAAGGCGTCTCTTTGATCCACCACCTCTAATATCATATATACCTGTTTGAGCAGCTCGCCGGATTTCAGAATTGGTATATTTATCAAAGAGATTTGACTGTCTAGGGAAAGTTTGGGGTAACTTAGTCATAAATTATCTCCTAATATGTGTTGTCTACTTTAAAATTGTACAGACTTCTTGCAGATCCATAGCGGCGAAAATCCTTTGAGGACAGGTTCTTTATTTTTGCAATTGCTAAAAGTTTTGTAAGTAATTTTTTATGCTTTTCTGTCATTTTTTTTTCAATACAGTCGGCACCCAGAGACTTCACTTCACCTAATATGTAAATATTTGCTTCATAAATGCTATCACCCAAAGCTTCCCCAGCATTTCCACAAACCACTAAATTTCCAGCCTGTGCCATAAAAGCCGACATATGACCAACATTTCCTCGAACGATTATATCTATGCCTTTCATTGAAATGCCACATCTTGAAGAGGAATTTCCTTCTACAACAAGAGTTCCCCCGTGGGCTGATGCCCCTGCATATTGGCTAGCATTACCTTTTACATATATGCTTCCTGACATCATATTCTCTGCCACACCAGGTCCTACCGACCCGTGAACTACAACATCTGCATTTTTATTCATTCCTCCACAGTAATAACCAACGCTTCCCTTAATATCGACTTTTAGTGATTCTTTTAGACCAGCGGCTACTGCATGCTTTCCCATGGGGTTTTCTAATACCCAATTTGTTTCAGCTGAAGCATTCTGTAAGGCAGAATTTACATGTCGGAGCGATAGTGATTTTAAATCCAAAATAGTCATCTATTATGTTCCCAAAAATAAACTGTTGCTGGTTCTGGTTCCCATACTTTTGCTTTTTCAATGTATGGCAAAGAAGCCAAAGCTCTATATTCAGAGCCGAAAGCAACGTATTGATCTGTTTCGGCCAGTACTGCTGGCTTACATGCTATGGGATCTCTGAGAACGCCAAACCCTTTTTCGGTACCAACAACAAAAGTATAAAAGCCATCTAAATCTTTTAGAGCTAATTCGAGTGCTTGTCCAAGATCGGCGCCTGTGCTCATTTTGTTAGTCAAGTAGGAGGCTGCAACTTCTGTATCATTTTCTGTTTCAAATGAAATATTTTTTTTCTGGAGTTCGCGTCTTAGGGTATTGTGATTAGATAAAGAACCATTATGAACCAGACATTGATCTTTGCCAGTTGAAAATGGGTGCGCTCCTAAAGTAGTCACAGCTGATTCAGTAGCCATTCTAGTGTGGCCGATTCCATGCGATCCCCTCATTTTTCTAACATTAAACCGCTCCACAACACTTTCTGGAGCTCCTACTTCTTTGTAGATTTCAATATTTGATCCTGTACTCATAAGCCTGATTTTTGGAAAGTGTTTTTTTAGATCATTGATGATTAAATTTGAATTTTTTTCCGAAAGCTCCAAAACCGCATGGGTAGAGTTAATCTTAAGTTTTGTTTTAAGATTTTTCTGCTTTGAGAGATATGAATTCAATTTTGGGAAGTCGGCTGAGGGTTCTTCTGACTGAAGGGTGACTTTAATTTTATTACCGTTACTTTTTTTGTAAACAGCTACTCCCGCGCTATCAGGTCCACGGTCACTCATAATAACCAACATATCAGAAAGAAGTTTACCCAAACTATCTTCTACCGACCGTGTTTTAGCAAACAAACCAACTATTCCGCACATATATTTCTCCAAAAAGGGATTAGCAAATAAGTATTTATAAGCTTTATATTATATCAGCTCAGGCAGGCCTTTTACGACACCTTCCTGAATAAAATCAGGCTTATATGGTGGCCTTGTGAATACTTCTTTTATCATCGGCTTAAAGAATTTCAAGGGTTTACTGTCATAGTTTGGGTCGAATGCAGTCTGATCCCACCTCTCACAAAAATCAGAGCATGATTGAAAATAAATGTTGTCTTTAAATCTATCTCTAGCATTCTTATCCCATCCATAATGGTGAGCATAGTAGATCATTTGAAATATGCCGTGGTGCTCTATTACCCAAGTTACTTCTTCCCTTAAATAGGGTCTAACAACTTCGGCAGAAAATCTGTCATGGTTTTGAGGAGCTAGTGCGTCTCCAATATCATGTAAAAGAGCGCCCACTATCCAGTCTATATCAGCTCCTTCGTTAAATGCGCGGGTGCCTGATTGCAGGCCATGTTCAAGTCTAGTAATTCTGTACCCTTCCAAGGTATTGTTGCCTTGGCGCTCGAGCTCTTCAATTATCCTTTCATACGTTAAAGAAACATAGGTTTTCTCTAATTTTTGTAGCAAAAGATAATCATCTTTATCTCCGTATTTCATCTCAGTAAACTTGACTAGCTCACTCATATTATCTCCAATACTTTCATGTTGGTTACTGGACTTACTTATCAAAAAATATGAAAATCCATTTTACCAAAACTTCATTCAATCACCAAGGTGTTTATTACCACGATGGTTTTCGTTATGTATAAATATTTTTCTTTTGTACTTAATTATGGAAGATATATTAGATAATGGTAGTGTAAACAAAAGGAGGATAAAGGCTCTTGGAAGAAAATAGTTACAAAAATAGTGAAACTGCGCCTCCAATAATGCAAGGTGCTCCACCACCGGTAGAACAAAGATTACCTTTTATAGATTGGGATAGGCCGCCTTGGAACCGTTGGTCGTTTCAAAGGGTCTCAGAGTTTTTGTCAACGGCGCTAATTCGGAAGGGAAAGGTTTGTTCCCCGCTGCAATACTCATTAATAGACATTTCAGATATTGAGGTTAAGGGGCCTTCTGGTGAAGTTTCAAATATAAATCAGTTTATAGAGGATACTTATACAGATGGGTTTCTTGTTATGCATAATGGGAAAGTTGTTCATGAAAGTTATTATAATGGCATGGATGAAAGAACCCTTCATTTGTGCCAATCGGTATCAAAGTCAATATGCGCAACAGCTGGAGCTTCATTAATTGAAGAAGGGCTTTTAGATCCAAATGAGTTGGTTACAAATTATTTACCAGAACTTTCTCAGACCGCTTGGAAAGGTGCCACTCTTCAACATGTGTTAGATATGACAAGCGGTGTCAAGTTTGTGGAAACATATGAAGACCGTGAGTGTGATATAGGAAAAATGGATTTTGCTTCTGGCTGGAAGCCTGCTCCCGAAGGTATTGATGTGTCAAAATGGCCAAAAAACATTTGGGATCAAATTCTTAGTTTAAGAGTAAAAGAAGCAGAGCATGGTGAGCGTCATGAATATAGATCAATAGAGACAGATATTTTTGCTCATGCCATGGAAAGGGTTACTGGCAAAAGATTGCCACAAATGGTGTCTGAGAGGTTATGGGCCCCGATGGGAGCAGAAGAGGACGCGAACATAACAGTCGATAGTAATGGCTATGGTCTGGCTTGTGGTGGTGTAAGTGCAAGTTTAAGAGATTTAGCGAGATTTGCGAATGTGATGCTGAATGAAGGGTTGAGTGCTGGCAAGCAGGTAGTTCCAATAAGCTGGGTAAAAGACGTTAGGCATGGAAAGCATGGAATGCAGATAAAGCAATATTTTGATCATGGTATTTATAGAAATCAATTCTGGGTAGAGGATAGTGAAATTGGGTCCCATTACTGTTTAGGGGTTTTTGGACAACTTATTTATGTTAACCCTCAGAGCAACATGGTAGCCGTTAAACTTTCAACGTTTCCTACATTTCGAAATGAATTGTTCACCAAATGCACCATGAGAGCTCTTCAAGAAATTGCTAAGCAATTAAATTAGAAAATGAAATTTAAGTGATATATTCTTATGCTCAGCAGCCAAAGACATTTATTTAATATACCTGAGGAAGTTGTCTACTTGAACACGGCCTATATGTCACCATTGTTAAATTCAGTTGTGGAGGCAATAGACAGAGGTGTGCGGTCAAAAGCTCATCCTTGGAAAATAACAATACCTAATTTTTA
>Ga0208410_1000340_pt1 | contig 27875 bp, 32 predicted proteins | sample ETN02SmetaG_3_FD_185787 | JGI IMG/M metagenome (GOLD analysis project Ga0208410, IMG submission 185787) | Marine microbial and viral communities from oxygen minimum zone, Eastern Pacific Ocean - ETNP2014F10-02SV257 (SPAdes) (version 2) | ecosystem: Environmental > Aquatic > Marine > Oceanic ... | reverse complement strand
TTTCCCCCCTTCCAGGTGCAATGCCCATACATCCAATTATTCTTTTATTTTTTTCATATACCCAAAACTTGCCGTTATTCTTTTTAAAGTACGTGTAAACGTAATTTAACTCTGGACTATCATTCTCAACATCCAAGTAGCAACCTGAATAATCTCGGTAACATCTCCTAATGAGATCGATAATTTGCTTTCCATCTTTATTTCTTGCTTGTCTTAGTTTCATGATATTTAATTATAACTCGTATGGGATATTTTAATAATAAAACAATTTGGATTACTGGGGCATCTTCAGGTATTGGTAGGTCCTTAACCGTTAATCTTGCTCAACTTGGCGCTAAGCTAGTGATCACAGCACGACGCAAAGAAGAGCTTGAAAAAGTGAAGCAGGAATGTGGGAATGCAGATGTGCATGTATACCCTTTCGATCTTTCAGATCTAGATAATATTGATAATTTTTCTAATTCTGTACAAGCGGAGGTTGGTAATATCGATATTCTTATAAATAATGCTGGTATATCAGCATGGTCATCAATTAACGATACAAAATTCAAAGTATATCAAGAGGTGATGAATCTTGATTTTTTCTCTGTAGTCAAACTTACTAAGTCAGTTCTTCCTAACATGATCAAGCGTAAAGAGGGTCAGGTTGTAACTAATACAAGTTTGTTAGGTAAGTTTGCTATAAAAAAGAGATCTGTTTATGCATCAGCTAAACATGCTCTTCACGGGTTTATTGACGCTCTAAGAGCAGAAGTTTTTGAACATAATATAAAGGTGAATATTGTAGCCCCAGGTTTTGTTGATACTGAAGTAGGTATGAAGGCTCTTACTGAAGATGGAACACCTTATGGAGCAAATGATAGGGGTCACGAGAGTCAAGGAATGGAAGTCAATAAAGCTGCTGTCATGATCATTGATGCAATAGAAAAGAATAAAAGAGAAACTTATATCGTGCCTAAATTTGGATTTCCAAAAATTGCTTTAATGATTTCTCGATTTTTACCTGGATTAGCCGCAGTTATGGCAAGAAATTATAATGAAGAAAATAACAAATAATTAGTTCTTCAATGAATCAAGAAGAAATTTAATACTATCAATTCCCCAAAACATTTCATTTTCCAAAAAATAAGTTGGAACACCAAACGCTCCTTTATCAATAGCAAATTGAGTGTTTACTCTTAACTCATCTTTTATTTCATCACTAGAGATTCCCTCAGCAAAATCATTAGGATCTATGCCAGATTCAGACGCAACTTGTGTCAATATTTCTTGATCATTTAAATTCAAACCTTTGAGCCACATAGAATCAAACATAGATTGCATGTAGTCTTCTAGAATATCTTTCTTCTGAGCCAATATTGCACCACGCATATGTGGAACAGTTAAAATTGGAAAGTAAGGATTCATTTTAAATGATATATCTAATTTATTTGCCCATCGTTGAATATCCTTAAACATATATTCACCTTTTTTTTGGACCGTTGCTGGAGGTTGATTTCCTGTTGCTTTAAATATACCTCCTAAAAGAACTGGTTTTAAGTCTATTTGCGCCCCTGTTTCTTTTATTGGGCTTAAATAATTATATGCAAGGTAGGAATAAGGGCTTCCAAAATCAAAGCAAAAAGTTACGGTTTTAGTCATATTTAGTTCATAATGTTGATATAAATATAAACCAAATAAATTTAGAGTAAATGAAGATCGTAGTTATTACAGGAGAAGAATCTGGAGATTATTTAGGCGCAGCTTTACTTAGTGCGCTTGAAAAATTTTATGATCAAAAATTAGACATTTATGGAATAGGAGGAAAAGCACTTAAGAATAAGGGAATAAAAAATTTTTACGACATTTCCGAGATTAATGTGATGGGAATAGTTGAAGTGATTCCAAAGATATTTCATATAAAGAAAATAATAAACAATACAGTAAGTAAAACTTTAGATCTTAAGCCAGATATTGTCCTTACTATTGACAGCCCTGATTTTACCTTAAGAATTGCAAAAAAATTAAAGAAAAAAGATAGCAGTTTAAAAATTATTCATTTTGTGGCGCCATCAGTTTGGATGTGGAGATCAGGTAGAATTAAAACTGTCAAACAATCAATAGATCACCTGTTAACTATTTTACCTTTTGAAAAAGAAATTTTTGAAAAAGAAAATATTGATACAACATTTGTTGGTCACCCAATTACAGAGATTAATGTTCAAGATTACTCTAGCTCAACACTAAATGAATTATCAACTAATATTAAGAAAGAAATTATGTTGATATTGCCTGGTAGCCGAAGAAAAGAAGTAGAGAAATTATTACCTATTTATCTTGAGTCTGTTAGACAGTCTCATTGGAGGGACAAATTCGATATTGTTATACCTGCAACAGAAAATATGTATGAATTGATTAGAAATATAAGTAAAAATAAATTTCAGGACATAGAGATTACTATTCTTAGAAATGAAGAGCAAAAATTAATTGCCTTTCACCAAGCCAATTATGCGATTACCACTTCAGGAACTGCAGCTTTAGAACTTTCTTATTTTGGAATTGCTTACGTTAGCGGCTATAGATTCAATACGCTTACATACATTATAATGAGTTTATTAATTAAGGTTAAGATGGGTAATTTGATCAATATCATTCTTAATAAGATGCTGATACCCGAGCTGGTTCAATCTGAGTGTACACCACAAAATATTAATCTTTATATGGATAAAATATTAAATGATAGTGGGTATAGAAATAATATTTTAAAGCAGACAAAAAAAGCAATTGATAGTTTAAATATTGGATCAAATACTAGTGAAATGGCTGCAAGGACAGTGATGAAAATTTATCAGTCATGAACGAAAATAATCTTAAGGAGATAGAATCTAAAGCCATTTGGTATTTAGAAAGATATGCTACAAGTTCTCAAAATTTAAGAAAATATCTTAAACGTAAAGTCATGAATACTCATTTAAATATAGGATCAGATGAAATTATTAATAAGGTTATAAGTAGGTTAGAAGCTCAAAAGATTTTAAATGATAAATTCTTCGCTGAAAGTAAAGTTAGATCTTTACTTAATAAAGGATGGTCGACAAAAAAGATTGGACTAAAATTAAAGGAACTAGGAGTTAGTGGCGAGCTAATTGATGAAAATATAAATAATTTAGATGGAAATGAAGAAGAAATTAATCTTGTATCGGCCATAACTTTAGTTAAAAAAAGATCTATAGGACCATATCGAAAAGTAGAATTTACAGATAAAGTAAAAAATAGAGAATTTGGTATTATGTCGAGAGCAGGATTTTCTTATGCTATAAGTAAAAAGGTTCTTATGGATATGAATAAAAATGAAATAGAAGGCCAAGAAATATGAAAGATAAAGTTGTAATAATAACTGGTGCCGCCCGAGGATTGGGGCAAAAGTATAGTTGTGAATTTGCTAAAGCAGGCGCAAAAGTTGTATTCGCAGATGTAAACTCTTGTAATGATACAGAAGATGAGATGAAGAAAATTACAAATGAATTTCTCAATTTATCCTTAGACGTCACTGATTTTTCTAGTTGTGAAAATTTAGCAAAGAAAACAAAAGAAAAGTTTGGAAGAATTGACGTTTTAGTTAACAATGCTGCCCTTTACGGAGCTCTTAAAAGCTCTCGCTTTGAAGATATTGACTCAGATCAATGGGACAGAGCAATGAATGTTAATGTAAAAGGTGTATGGAATTGTTGTAAAGCAGTTGTTCCAATGATGAGAGAGCAGGGAAGTGGCTCAATCATAAATATTGCATCTTTAGCGGCACTTTACGGAATGCCCTATGCAGCAGACTATTCAGCCTCAAAAGCAGCAGTTTTAGGACTAACTAGAGTTATAGCAAGAGAAGTTGGGAAAGATGGTATTCGTGTTAACTCAGTTGCTCCATCTATGGTTAAGACTGAATCTGCTACAGAGTTTTTGGGTGAAAAATCTGAGAGAGGATTCGAAGTGATTGCAAAAGGACAAATTCTTCAGAAAACTCTTGAGGTAGATGATATCTATGGAACCATTCTATATCTTGCAAGTGATCAAAGTGAGTTTGTTACAGGGCAAACAATGATGGTAGATGGCGGAAGCGTATTATTATAAAATGAATTCTACAAATAGACTAAAAAGTAACCCCGTAGCAAAAGAACTGAGAACAAAAAAATTTCGTTCACAAAAATTACCCAATAAAAAAAAGCAATTAGAGAAGAAAAGAATTAAAGTTAATAAGGTATAAATTATATTATGAATGTTACTGAGGCCGTTTTATCAAGAAGATCTATTCGTTCATTCTTAGACAAGCCTGTAGAAAATAGTCTTATTAAAGAACTTTTAGAGAAGTCTTCTTATGCTGCATCTGGTGGAAATCTTCAGCCGTGGAAGATATTTTTAATTAATAATAGTACAATGAGGGAATTTTTGGATTTTCAAAAAAATTGGTCTGAAGCCGATGTTCCAGAGTATCCAATTTATCCTGAAAAATTAAAGGAACCATATAGAACTTCACGTTTTGAAGTTGGAGAACAAATATATTCAGCTATAGGAATTGCTCGTGAGGATAAGAACGCTAGGCTAAATCAAATGTTAAAGAATTTTGAATTTTTTGGCGCACCATGTGGTCTTTTTTGCTTTGTGGACAGACAAATGAATCTTCCTCAATGGTCTGATTTAGGAATGTTTCTTCAAACATTTATGTTACTTGCACAAGAAAGCAATTTGGATACATGTGCTCAGGAATCATGGTCCTTAAAACAAAACATGGTTTCTAAATACTTTAAGGTAGATAGCGATTTAATGTTATTTTGTGGAATGGCAATAGGATATAAAGATCCTGACGATCCAATTAATAGCTTTAAAAGAACAAGAAGACCATTAGATGATTGGGTTTATTTTAAGGAGAAAAAAGAGGATTAAGTATGTTGAAATTACATTTTGCACCTAATTGCAGAGCTGGAAGAGTTCTTTGGCTTTTGGAAGAGCTAGGGCTTGAATATGAATTAAATAAAATGAGTTTTCATCCTAAAGACCTTAAGTCAGATGAACATAGAGCTAGACATCCTCTTGGAAGGGTTCCTGTGTTAGAAGATGGAGATATTCACATTTGGGAATCAGGTGCCATTATAGATTACATTCTTGAACGGTACAAAAATGGAGGTTTAAAACCTAGCGCAGATGATGAACGTTTTCCAAAATATCTTCAATGGTTTCATTATTGTGAAGGTATGGTTATGCCTCCAATGAATACTATTGTTGTACATACGATACTTTTGCCACCTGAGCGGAGAGATGAAACTGTATTAGGTCAAGCGCAGAGACTTCTAACAAAGGCTCTACAGCCTATAGAAGAAAACTTGGAGGGTAAGGAATATCTAGTTGGAGATTTTACTGCGGCAGATACTATGTTGGGACATGCTTGCTTCATGAGTAATAGAATGGGAAGTGTTCCTGAAGAAATGATAAACATAAAAGGCTATGTTAAAAGATTAATGGAACGTCCTGCTTTTAAGAAAGCTGTAATTGACCCACAATAATTTATATTAGAGGGAAAAATGAATAAAAAATATTGTGAACATAATGGTAAAAGAATTGCTTATGTAGATGAAGGGAACGGAGATCCAATTATTTTCTTTCATGGAAATCCTACTTCCTCATATCTATATAGAAATATTATATCAGATTTAAAAGGCGAATATCGTTGTTTTGCAGCTGATATGATTGGAATGGGGGACTCAGATAAATTAGATAATTCCTCACATATGACTTACACATTTCAAACTCACTATGAATACCTATGTTCTTTTATCGATTCTTTAAATCTTGAAAAAAAAGTGACTTTAGTTGGTCAAGATTGGGGTGGGCCGTTGAGTATTAAGTGGGCAAGAGAACATCCTGATCGAGTGCGTGGTATCTGTTACTTTGAAACTGTAATAGCTCCTGCTAAATCAGAGCAAATGGAAGAGGGAATTAGGGGTCTTTTTATGATGCTTAGATCCGAGAAGGGAGATAAAAAAGTTTTAGAGGAAAATTTCTTTGTCGAGAAGATGTTAGGTACTGATCCAATTGAACCTTTTAGCGAAGAAGTAATGAATGAATATAGAAAACCCTATCTAAATCCGGGTGAAGATAGAAGACCTACTCTTGACTGGCCTCGACAGATCCCAATCGATAGAGAACCCATAGAAGTGCATGAAGAGGTTAAGAGCAATCTTTCATTTATGGTAGAAAATGAAATCCCAAAACTTTTAATCATCGGTGACCCAGGAAGGTTAATGAAAGGTCAATTAATTGAATTTTGTAGAACATTTAAAAATCAAACAGAAGTAACAGTAAAAGGTAATCATTTTTTACAGGAAGAATCTCCTAAGGAGATTGCTGAAGCATTAAATAACTGGATAAAAACTATTTAGTTTTCAATATTCTCTTCTGCATCTGGATAAAGTTCCATAACGACTGGGGAAGCTCTACTTCCAACAAGAACAGTGCTACCTTGGTCTTCAAGTGGCACAGAATCTCTTATTGACATTCGATAGATTGTAAAAAGACCAATGCCGCTATGAATTACAAATAAATAAATCCAGAAGCCATTTGCTCCTATTAAATCAATTGCAATTCCACCTAAGATAGGACCAATTGTAAGTCCTACACCTCCTACCATAAGTAGCCCACTACTTGCTGCAACCATTTCGCTTTTGGTAAGAAAGTCATTGGTATGTGCAATTGCCAGTGAATAGAGTGGAACAGTGAGTCCGCCAAATATAAAAGTAAATATAAGCAAATAGATAAATGAATAATTGAAGATTACTGCAAATACAGCAAATAATGCTGCTAAAAAAGATACAATTAAAATAATTACTCGGCGATCGTATATATCTGAAAGATATCCAATTAAATATTGATTTAACGCTCCTCCAATAATAAATGTAAACATAAAAACAGAAACTTGTTCAATACTTAAACCACTTTTAAGTCCATAGATTGATCCAATACCCCATAAAGTTCCATGCGCCGCTCCAACAATTATTGCTGCGACCACACCAAGCGGAGATGCCTTATAAAGCTGTTTAATTGATAAAAATTCTGTAACTGAAAAATCAGGCTGTTTACTTACAACTATCAATATTGGCACAAGAGAAATAGAAATTAGTATTGAAACCACCATAAATAAAGTAGCAGTTTCAGGACTAGATATGTTTAAAAATAACTGTCCAAATGCACTACCTGACATACTTACAATCATGTATATGGACAAAGCTTGCCCACGATGCTCATTATCAGAAAGATCATTTACCCAGCTTTCTGCAACTGTATACATTCCTACGAAGCAAAAACCTGTAATAAATCTCATTATAAACCATCCTAAAAAACTCACGTGCAAAGAATGTAAGAGGATAGATATAGATGCAATTGAAGCAAAAGCTGCAAACATTCTGACATGACCAACATTTTTAATTCTTTTTGGGGCAAAATAAGCACCAGCTAAAAATCCTGAGTAGTATCCTGTCATTATTATTCCTGCGGTAAAAGAAGAGTAACCTTCAAGGGAAGCTCTAATGCCAATTAGTGATCCTTGTAGACCATTAGCTAACATTATCATTGCAATGCCAAAGAACAGTGCCCAGGTAGTTTTTAACAGATTATACATTTAGAGTTTTTTAAATTTAAAGCCAACGTCGAACTGATTTCTTATAGTCTAAATAATCTTTTCCAAATTCTTTTTCAAGATATTTTTCTTCTGGAATAATAATTCCATAGTGTAGAAGTATGACATTGATAGCTGATAGATATATATACCAGAGTGAGTTAAAAGCAATTCCACAACCTAGGAGCATCATAGCAAATGATAGATACACAGGATTCCTTGAATAACTATATGTTCCCCCAGTAAATATCTGAGTTGTTACTGTTTTTGGATGAATTTCTTCATCGTTATTACTGAATGTGACATATGTGTAAAAGAAGTTAGCAAGAGCAAGCCCAATTATGATTAAACCTATTACAAATTGAATAATGCTACCCCCAAATATCGCTAAAGGGTTTACAAATATTTCTAAGATCATAGAAACAACCAAACTACTCCAGAGTAAATAGGGTGGGAAAAACCAGACGTCTGCACCTTTTGGTTTAGATTTATTCATATTTAATTGTCAAAATTCAATATTTACGTTAAACCCGCACATAAATTATTACAAGTTTGGAATATGTTTAAAGCAAGAAAATCTATAGAACAAGTTGAAGAAAGTGATGAATTAGCACCTAAGTTTGATGAAAATGGTCTAATAGTTGCTACTACAATTGATGCAAAATCAGGCGAAGTCCTTATGACAGGATATATGAACAAAGAGGCGCTTGAGAAAACAATTGAGACCAAGGAAGCTCATTATTTCAGCAGAAGTAGAAATGCTATATGGCATAAAGGGGCTACTAGTGGTTATGTTCAAAAAATTGAGGAAATGTTAATCGATGATGATCAGGATGCTATCTGTTTGAAAGTGAATATAGGTGAAAATGGAGCAAGTTGTCATGTTGGTTATAAGTCTTGTTTTTATCGTGAAATTGACTTAGAAGATACGGCTAACAAGCCGGGATTAAAGTTTAAAACTAAGGAAAAAGTATTTGATCCAAAGGATGTTTACGGGGATGCTCCAAATCCCACTAAATTATAAAGGAGTTTTAGATGGCTGTACCAAAGAGTAAGATTTCAAATTCAAAACGTGGCATGAGAAGAGCTCATTTGAAACTTAATAAGAAAAATTTTATAGAAGATAAAGAATCTGGAGAAATGCGTCTATCTCACCATGTAGATATGACAACTGGTGTTTACAATGGAAAGAAAATATTTACTCCAAAAGCAGAGAAATAATTTTATCCCCAACACATTCTTTTATTTAATTCCATCTTCCCATTTTCATATTTAATTCCGTCTTTCCGATCTTGTTTTAGGAAACATGGTCCGTCTAAATCAATAAAGTCAGCATATTTATACAATGATAAAGCAGGTAACATTGATAATGATGTTGCAACCATGCACCCAAGCATAATAATCTTATCTTTCTTCTTTGCTTTATTTGCAATGATTAATGCCTCTGAAAGACCGCCTGTCTTATCCAATTTGATATTTATTGCTCCATATTTTTTTGAGACTTCTTCAAAATCTGAGATTGTGTGAAAAGATTCATCTGCACAAATAGGAATAGGACTTGCAAAATCTAGCAGTTGATCATCATGTTCAGGAGATAAAGGTTGTTCAATAAGATCAATTTTTGTCTTCTCAAAGATTGACATATTTTCCTTTAAGGTATCCAGTGTAAAGCCTTCATTGGCGTCAATGATTATTTTTGCTTGAGGCAACTTAGACCTTATACCCGTTAATATAGGTTCTATATTTTCATTATTGACTTTAATTTTAAGAATAGGAAAACTTTTATGTTCTATTGCATCAGATACCATATTTTCCACAGTATCCAAAACTATAGTGTAACTACAAGGCAATGAACTAGGTTTTGAAATATCTAACAATGACCATATATTCTGATCCTTAGTTTTACATTCAAGATCCCACAGCGCACAGTCTATAGCATTCCGTCCAGATCCAGCGGAGATATAGTCATTAAGATTATTTAAATTTATTTCTTCATTTTCTATAGCGCTTCTTAGCTCTTCTATTTGTGAAGTCACAGATTCAATAGTTTCATTATAATGAGAATATGGAACACCTTCGCCAAATCCAATTTTCCCATTTTTAGATATTTGTACTTCTATAGTTTCTGCTGTTTTTTTTGAGCTTCGAGATATTGTAAAAACTTTATTTAATTCCCAACTATCATGAATAATTTTTAATTCTGACATTATATTTTCTTGATGATGTTTATAAACGGTTCAAGATCATCAACAATTGGGTCCAAACAAGGCAACCCAAATTCATCTGATATAGATTTCTTTAGTATTAATGGATCTTCTTTCATTTCTGAGGAGTTTAAAGCTATTCCTACACATTGTATTTTTTTATTTGTAAGTGACCCTAAACTGATAGTTAAATTAATAATTTCCTTGATGCTTGGTATAGGAGTATCTACACCACGCATTTTTTTTCTTGTTGGTTCATGGCAAACTAAAAATGCATCGGCTTGGCTTCCATGTAGTAGTCCTAATGAAACTCCGGCAAACGATGGATGAAGAAGAGAACCTTGTCCCTCTATAATATCCCAACTATTTTCATCATTATCAGGAGAAAGCCATTCTACAGCGCCTGAAATGAAATCTGAGACAATGGCATCTATTGCAATTCCATTTTCTGCTATAAGTACCCCAGTTTGACCTGTTGCTTTAAAACTTGCATTTATACCACTATCTTTAAGTGCCTTTTCTACTGCTAAAGCAGTATATTTTTTTCCAACTGAACAATCTGTCCCAACAGTTAGTAATCTCTTTCCTTTTCTTTTAGATCCTTTCCCAGTATCAAATACTTTTTCATTAAACCTTAGATCATGTAATTGAACTCCATTTTTTTTAGCCGCATCTTCAAATTCTTTAAAAGAAGATAATCTAGAATGCATTCCGCTTGCAATATCCATTCCTGAATTAATGGCATCAAGTATAACCTCTCTCCAGCTATCAGGCATTACTCCTCCAGCATTTACCACTCCTATAACAAAAGTCTTTGCGCCTTTTTCAACAGCTTCCCTTATAGTCATTTCAGGTAAATCTAATTTTGCTTTTGCATTAGAGAATCTAATTTGCCCCATGCACCATTCCGGTCTCCAAAAATGAACACCAGAAGCGGTTTTGATCGCCAATTCATCTTTTGCTTCTCCTAAAAATAGTAAATATGGTTTGGGTATCATGTGATTAAGTTATTAATAGCCTGTGGATAAGTTGTTTGTAAGCATGTGTATAAAATATCGGCAATCTATTTATTTGTTTTAAGATTTTTTTCCTTTTAAAATTCTCGTTCGCAATGAGACGTTCATGCGTTTTGGGGTTCGACCGGCCCCCTAAAAGCGCCAAAGTTAGAAAATTCTTGCTTTGGTGCTTTTTTGATGTATTTCTTCAATAATCTGGACATTTTTAATTAATCTTTACGGAATCACAATGACAAAGATCAAATATATTGAATTTAATGGGGAAGAACACGAAGTCGATGTCCAAAATGGCCTTACCGTTATGGAAGGGGCAATTAAAAATAAAATTCCTGGAATTGATGCAGATTGTGGAGGTGCCTGTGCCTGTGCAACTTGTCATGTATATGTGCAAAAAGAATGGCTTAGTAAATTGCCTTCTAAAGAAGATACAGAAGAAGACATGCTCGATTTTGCCTTTGAGGTTAAAGAGAATAGCAGACTAAGCTGTCAGTTGACTGTTACAGATGAACTTGATGGGCTAGTAGTTGATCTTCCTGAAAAACAGTTTTAGTCACTTAGTGGATGACACTCAAGTGATGATTGTGTTTCATAGAGAATATCTAGATTTGATCCGTTCCCTATAAATTGCCTTACCAACATTAACCCTCTATTAGAAGGAGATACTACGACATAACCATCTTTAATTTGTGAAGGTTTTGAATCTGGTCCAAAGAGGTAAATTGTTATATTTCCTTCACTTACTTCATCATTGTTAAGTGTTGTAAAGTTATCTGAATTGGCTGAGAAAAATGAAACTGACCAATATGTATTTGGAATATCAGTTTTAATTACAAGAGGGTCATATGTAACGTCATATCCACAGCCTGAATACATTAGATCTGGACTTGGTCTAATGACTTCGCGTGAATTTGCATTTGGGACATCTCTATAGAAAGCAACATTCACATTGCTTAGAGCCTCAGCATTTTGAGAAATCATCCAAACTTTAAGGTAAGGAAAATAATAAACAAATCCAATATGGATTAAAAATCCTAATATTATTAGTATTAATGTTTTTTTTATAAAACTCATTCAGCACACTTTATTTTTTCAATTATAGGTAAATTTACTCTTCTAAGATTCGAAAAAAATTCTTCACCAGGAAGATAGATTCTTAATGAAATAGCAAAATTTCCCTCATCAGACACACGTAGCCAGTTTGAATTTGATACTTCACTTATGAAATCATTGCTGCTTGCAAAGAAAATTTCAAATCCACCATTGACATTAAAATCTACATTTTCACTATTAAAAGAATATTGTTTCTCATTGTTATTAATTAAAAAGCCATCAGAGCCATATACTGTAATGCTCCACCATCTTGATTCAATGTCACTTCCCTGAAGTTTATATAAGCATTTTCCATCTAGAGGTTTATCTTCAATATCGACAAAGGCATGAAAATACGCCGACTCAGGCTTTTTCATAGCAAAGGTTCCATATTGAGCTACCGCTGCCCTTGTGTAGATATCTCTATTTGGGTCACCAGGGGAAGGCAATATTCTCCATATATCATTTTCAATATAAGCAAATCTTGGAAATAACTTGGCTGATATGTAAGTAAAAGAGACAGCAATAAGTATTATGATAAAGAAATATATTAAGTATCTACGTAATAAAATCATTGTATAATCAATAAGTAATATTATTTAATACCATATAAATAGAGATTAACAAATGTCTGATCAAATAAAGACTGATTGCCTGATTATAGGAGCTGGTCCAGTAGGACTATTTGCTATCTTTGAGTTGGGCATATTAGGACTTTCAGCTCATGTTGTAGACAATTTGGATAAAATTGGAGGTCAATGTGCTGAATTATATCCAGATAAACCTATCTATGATATCCCAGGCCTGCCTGAATGTACTGGTCTTTCTTTAGTAGAAAATCTTCAAAAACAAATTGAACCATTTAATACTCAATTTCATTTAAATGAACGAATTGATACAATCACTAACAAGGAAGATACATGGTTAGTTACAACTTCTCTAGGGAAAGAGTTTATTACTCCAAATATATTTATTGCTGGAGGAGTTGGATCATTTGAACCAAGAAAACCTCCTTTAGAAAATGTAAGTAAATTTGAAAACAACGGAGTCTCATATTCTGTTCCAGATAAAAATATATACAAAAATAAAAAAGTGATCATTTTTGGAGGAGGTGACAGCGCTCTTGACTGGACTGTAGAATTAGCAAAAATTGCTGAGAAAGTTATTCTTATTCATAGAAGAGATGAATTTAAAGCTGTAAATCATACTGTTGAGCAAATGAGAAACTTAGTTAAGGATGGAAAAGTAATTCTTCATACTAAAAATCAAATAGATGATGTTTTAGGAGGCAATAGGGTAGAAAAATGTGTCATTAAAGATAATGATGGAAACTTAACTGAGATTGACTGTGATGAGATTTTGATTTTTCATGGATTAAAGATGGAACTTGGACCAATTAATGATTGGGGGCTAAATTTGCACGAAAAACAAATTGAGGTAAACACTGAAAATTTTCAAACTAACCTTCCAGGTGTTTTTGCTATGGGCGATATTTCATATTATCCAGGTAAACTGAAACTAATCTTGTCAGGTTTTCATGAAGCATCTCTTGCTGCTCAGGAAGCATTCAGGAGAGCTAGACCTGATGAAACGCTTACATTTAGATACACCACTTCTTCAAAGGATATTCATGAGAAGCTCGGTGTAAAACAATGATCCAGAATCTTTATGATAAATATATCTGCCCGCATTTAATTGATTTTATCATGTCAAGAACACCTTTTCCCAAGCAAAGGAATAAGATAATTCCTAATGCTGAAGGACGAGTATTAGAGATTGGCATAGGTTCGGGTTTAAATCTTGAGCTATATAATCAAAATAAAGTAACTGAAATTTTTTCTGTTGACCCTGATAATGTGTTGTTAAATAAAGCTCGAAGAAGAGCAAAACTAAACAATATCAATCTTCACATAGAAAGCCTATCAGCTGAGGAATTGCCTTTTGAATCAAATTCATTTGATACTGTAGTTAGTACATATACGCTTTGTTCAATAAAAAATGTTGATAAAGCGCTAGCAGAAGTAAACAGAGTTATGAAAGAAGGTTCAAAATTTATCTTTTCTGAACATGGTAAATCGCCTGATAAAAATGTTTTTAAATGGCAGAAAAGATTAAATCCAATTTGGTCAAGAATTGCAGGTGGCTGTCATTTAGATAAAGACATTCCACTTATTATTTCTAACTCAAATTTTAAAATACCTGAAATTCAAAGCACGTATGTGCCTGGTCCTAAATTTGGTTCATATCATTACTGGGGTTATGCGGTCACAAATAAATAATAAAGATCACTTAACATGATGCAAAGAGTTCTTGATTACGTATTAGCTAATGCTGAGAAGAATAATCCTTCATCAATATTAGAAGCTATCGATAGATTTACGATAGAGAGTGGTGAGTTCTTGATGAACGTAGGTCCAGAGAAAGGAAAGATTTTACAATCTACTTTAAGAAAACACGATTCAACAAAAATATTGGAATTAGGAGCATTCATTGGGTACTCAGCAATTCTTATTGCCTCAACTATAGGTAATAATGCATCTCTTTATTCAGTTGATCCTGATCAAAATTCGATAAATATTTCTGAGGAGATGGTAGATTTTGCTGGGTTATCAAATAAAGTAAATTTTATACATTCTACTGCAGAGTCAGCGATTCCAAAATTTAGTCATCCTTTTGATTTTATATTTATTGACCACGCTAAAAAAAGATATTTTCGAGATCTAATATTAATAGAACAGTCAGAGCTATTAAAGTCAAATAGCGTTGTTTTTGCTGATAATGTAGGAATATTTATAGATGATATGAAAGAATATTTAGATCATGTGAGAAATTCTGGGTTGTATAAATCAGAAAATATTGCCTCACACCTTGAATATAGAAATAATGTTTATGATGCTGTAGAAATATCAGTTATGAAATAGATCAAATGGTTAATCAGAGTCAAAATATTGAAAATTATTACGATGTTATTGTTGTAGGGGCAGGTATTTCTGGTATAGGCGCAGGATATTATTTGCAAAAGAATTGCCCCTCAAAAAGCTTTTGTATATTAGAAAACAGGAAAGACATAGGTGGAACGTGGGATCTGTTTAGATATCCTGGTATACGATCAGATTCTGATATGTTCACTCTTGGGTTTGCTTTTAAGCCATGGAAAGAACAAAAATCTATTGCTGATGGTCCTTCAATTCTAAATTATTTAAATGAGACAGTTGAAGAAAATGATCTATTAAAAAAAATTAAGTTTCAACGGAAAGTCATAAATGCTTCATGGGATAGTAATGATTCAAAATGGTCTTTGGAAGTTCTAGATTCTATAGATAATTCAACAGTGATCTTAACCTGTAATTTCTTATTTACTGGAACAGGTTATTATGATTATGAGCATGGATATACACCAGAATTTGATTCAGTTGATAAGTTTAGTGGAACTGTAGTTCATCCTCAAAAATGGCCAAAAGATCTTAATTATGAAGATAAGAGAATAATTGTTATTGGAAGTGGGGCAACTGCTGCAACTATTGTTCCTGTGCTTTCTAAAAAAGCAAAACATGTAACAATGCTTCAAAGATCTCCTACATATTATTTTAATGCACCTGATGAAGACAAATTCGCAAACATATTAAAAAAAATATTACCTGCAAAATTAGCTTATACAATTACTCGTTTAAGGAATGTTTTCTTTCAACAATTGTTATACAAGGTTTGCAGAAAATATCCTGAATATGTTAAAAGGAAACTCATTGATCAAGTTAGGGGATTGTTGCCAAATTATGATGTAAAAAAACATTTCACTCCTAAATATTATCCTTGGGAGCAAAGAATGTGTTTAATTCCAAATGCAGATCTTTTTGATTCCATAAAATCAAAAAAAACATCAATAATTACTGATCACATTGAAAAGTTTACTGAAAAAGGTTTAAAGCTTAAATCAAATAGTGAAATAGAGGCAGATATTATTATTACTGCTACAGGTTTAAACCTTCAACAATTTGGAGGTATAAAACTATTTGTAGATAACAAACCAATCAATCCGGCAGACACGATGACCTATAAAAGTATGATGTTTAGTGGAGTTCCAAATTTTATTAATTCTTTTGGCTATATCAATGCATCATGGACATTAAAAGCTGACCTAACATGTGAGTATGCTTGTAGATTAATTAACTATATGGATAAAAATCGATATAAACATTGTTTTCCACAAATTCCTAATGATGTCAAAGAGGAAAGGGATTGGCTTGCTACAGAATTTTCTTCAGGATACATACATCGAGGTATTCATTTATTTCCTAAACAAGGCAGCAGATCTCCATGGGTGAATACGCAGAATTATTTTAAAGATTTCTTTGGAATAAAATTTGGCAGAATTAATGATGACTCAATTCATTTTACTACACAGTAAACAATCAAGAAGCTTTAGCTATTTCTCTCAGTTCGTACTTTAATATTTTGCCAGTCGATGTTTTAGGAAGTTCTCTGAAAATAACTTTCTTCGGACATTTAAAACCTGCAAGAGTTTCTTTGCAGAAGTTTATAATATCTGCCTCACCTACATTATCATTGGTATCTTTAAGCTCTATAAATGCGCAAGGAGTTTCTCCCCATTTTTCATCAGGTCTTGCAACCACTGCAGCAAATAATACTGAAGGATGTTTATATAGAGTATTTTCTATTTCAACTGATGAAATATTTTCACCTCCTGAAATAATTATATCTTTACTACGATCTTTTATTTGAATGTATCCATTAGGATGCATAACTGCAAGATCACCAGAATGAAACCAGCCACCTGACATTGACTTATCAGTTTCTTCTTTGTTTTTTAGATAACCCTTCATAACACAATTTCCTTTAATCATAATTTCACCTATTTGTTCACCATCATTTTTAACTGGCTCCATAGTTTCAGGGTTCATTACTGTTAATCCTTCCATCATAGGAAATTTAACGCCTTGCATTGAACGCAATTTTGATTGTTCTTCTAAAGATAATTCGTTCCACTCATCTTGCCATGCACAGACGGAAATGTGGCCATAAGTTTCTGTTAACCCATATACATGATCAACATTAAAGCCCATCTTTTGTACAGCTTCTAATGTTGCAGCTGGAGGAGGAGCTCCTGCAGTAACCACATTAACAGTTTGTGAGTATTCTCTCTTTTCTTCCTCTTTAGCTTGTGCCAAGAAATTTAATACAATAGGGGCGCCACCAAAATGTGTAACTTTATGGTCGGCTATAGCATCAAACATATTTTTTGCAGATACATATCGTAAGCAGATACTTGTGCCTGCAAGAGCAGTTAATGTGTAAGGATTTCCCCATCCATTACAATGAAACATGGGGACGATCCACATATAAGTAGGATGCATGGGCATGCTAAATGCAGTTACAGAACCAAGCGCCATCAAGTACGATCCACGATGATGATATACAACACCCTTCGGTAAGCCAGTTGTACCCGAAGTATAGTTTAAAGCTAAGGATTGCCACTCATCAGCAGGAAGATTCCAATTAAAATTAGTTTCCCCAGTTCTTAAAAAGTCTTCGTATGTATAGGATCCAATATTTTCTCCAGCTCCATCAGGATGAATTGCTAATTCATCATCTATATCTATAACAAGAATTTCTCGATCAAGTTTTTCAAGAACTTTTTTTATTGTAGGAGATAATTCATTATCAGTAATTAGTACTTTTGATTCACCATGATCCAAAATATATGAAATTGTATCAACATCGAGTCTTATATTAATTGTGTTTAACACAGCGCCAATCATGGGAACTCCAAAGTGAGCTTCATATATTTCAGGAGTATTAAAAGCTAATATAGAAACAGTATCTCCCATACCGATTCCTTTTGAAGCCAAGGCACTCGCAAGCTGACAGCTTCTTTCATAAGTGTGTTGCCAAGTATACTCTCGATGTCCGTGAATAATTGATTTCTTGTCAGGATATACTTCTGCTGTTCTCTTTAAGAAACTTAAAGGGCTTAAAGGGGTAAAATTAGCATCATTTTTATCTAAATTGGTATTGTATATATCGCTCATTAAAACAGTCCTTCAATATCTCCCTCTTTATTTAGATGTATAGCATTTGCTGCAGGAACTCTCGGCAATCCTGGCATAGTCATGATTTTATCACATACTACTACGAGGAACTCTGCACCAGCGGCTAATCTAATTTCTCTGATCGGAACAACATGGTCTTTAGGCGCACCTCGTAAATTTGGATCTGTTGAAAAGCTATATTGAGTTTTTGCTACACAGATAGGATAATTTCCATAATTTTCTTGAAGTTCATCAAACTGAGACCTTATTTTTTGATCAGCAATTATATCACTAGCTCCATATATTTCTTGGGCGATAGTTCTCATTTTATCCCATAAGCTCATATCATCTGGGTAAAGGTGTTTGATTTTTGGAACTTCACTTGATGTAACTTCAACAAGATATTCAGCCAACTCAACGGCACCGGCTCCACCATCACTCCAATGAGTGCAATTAAATGATTTAACTCCTAAATTTTCACAGAATTCTTTAACCGCATTTAATTCATCATCTGTATCAGCAATAAAATGATTAATAGCAACAGCCACAGGAACACCATATTTCTTCATATTGATAATGTGTTGTTCCAAGTTTGATAATCCTTTTTTAAGAGCTTCTACATTTTCATTTTTCAGTTCTTTTTTGTCCATACCACCGTGCATTTTTAATGCTCGAACAGTTGCAACAATTGCAATTGCTGAAGGACTAAGATTGCCTTTACGACATTTAATATCTAAAAATTTCTCAGCTCCAAGATCCGCTCCAAATCCAGCTTCAGTAACAACATAGTCACTTAGTTTTAAAGCTGTTTGAGTAGCAATTAGTGAGTTACATCCATGAGCAATATTTGCAAATGGACCACCATGAATTATTGCAGGATTTTTTTCAAGAGTTTGAACAAGATTAGGAAGGAATGCATCTTTTAAGAGTGTTGTCATTGCTCCATCAGCGTTAAGTTCACGTGCACGAATTTCTTTACGATCTCGTGTATAACCAATGATAATATTCCCTAATCTGTTTTGAAGATCTTCTAGGCTTGTAGATAAGCAAAATATTGCCATTACTTCAGAGGCAACAGTAATATCAAATTTATCTTCTCTAGGAAAACCGTTGGCAACTCCTCCAAGGTTTACATTAATACTTCTTAAGGCTCGGTCATTTAGATCTACAACTCTTCCCCATACTATCCTTCTTATATCTATGCCTAAATCATTACCCCAATAGATATGATTATCAATTAATGACGCTAGTAAGTTATGAGCTGAAGTAATTGCATGAAAATCTCCAGTGAAGTGAAGATTAATTTTTTCCATTGGAACGACTTGTGCGTATCCGCCACCAGCGGCACCTCCCTTAACTCCAAAACATGGACCCAAACTCGGTTCTCTTAAGCATACTAGTGATTTTTTTCCAATTTTATTTAATGCATCATTTAATCCTACGGATGTTGTAGTTTTGCCTTCTCCTGCAGGAGTAGGTGATATTGCAGTAACAAGGATTAGTTTTCCATCCTTCGAATCGCTACCTATCTTATCAGTGTCTATTTTTGCAATATGGTGTCCAAATTTGTGCAAAGATTGGTCGCTGAGATTAAGTTTTTCGGCTACCTCTTCAATAGGCACCATTTTATTTTGCCTTGCTATTTCAATATCTGTTAGAACCGCCATATTTCTCCCCTAAATTTATATAATAAGCCTAGACAACTTAAAAACTTTAGACACCAGAGTCTACAAAAAATGTGTTGTCAGACAGGTAAATTTTCCCTAAATTTCATTCAAAGGAGACTCATAGGCCATTGCAAAATTAAGCCAAGCAATGGAGTCTAAAAGTCGCGTGGCTTAAGCGTAAACACTGATCATAATTTATGGGAAATGTAAATTTTTCATTGGAAGTGACTACGCGTACTGATCTTTCAAGCCTGCCAAGTCTTAAAGACATATATATTACTTTTTTGCCTGGCAGCGAGTACAAAGATGTAGTTATCCAAGCAAAGTCATTAACAGATTTGGGGTACAATGCCATACCGCATTTTCCAGCAAGATCAATAGTTGATCTAGCTATGCTTAAAGATTATGTCGATCAAGTTAAATCTGCGGGAGTGAAACAAGTTCTAATCATTGGAGGTGATAGAGATATTTTAGGAGAGTATCATTGTTCCCTTCAGCTAATCGAAACAGGATTGTTTGACGATTTTAAGATTGGTATCGCAGGTCATCCTGAAGGATCTCCTAATATGAGCGATGATGTAATTGAGGAAGCTATGAAATCAAAGTCACAATTTGCAGATTATATAGTAACTCAATGGACGCAGGACACTAACGCTCTAACAAATTTTATATCTGAGGCACCACTTCCGGTTCATGTGGGTGTTGCAGGTCCCGCGTCAATGAAAACATTAGTTAAATTCGCTGGCTTTGTTGGATTAAAGAATACCCTTAATTTTGCGAAAAAAAATGCATCAAAAATTTTTGATTTATTGACTGTTCAGACACCTGATGATGTAATTCAAGAATTGAGAAGTACAGTAGATAACTTTCACATTTATGCGTTTGGTGGAATAAAAAAAACGAACGAATGGTTACAAAAGGAGAACTATTATGTCTAAAAAAATAGAACACAATACGACTGTCGACCAAAGCGACAGACATGTTCCTTACAATTTACGTCAAAGTGGTCCTACTAAAGTCGAGATGTTAATTTCAACTCGAGTTAGGAAATCACCATATTGGCATAAATCAATGGAAGCTGGTTGCTGGAGAGCAACCGTTTACAATAGAATCTATCATCCTCGTGGTTACGTAAAACCTGAAGATGGGGGTGCTATGGTAGAATATGAAGCAATTAAAAATCACGTTACTATGTGGAACGTTGCTGTTGAAAGACAGATCAGAGTAAAAGGTCCTGATGCAGAGAAGTTTACTGATTATGTGATTACTCGTGATGCCACTAAGATTTCACCTATGAGAGCAAGATATGTGATCTTATGTAACTACAAAGGCGGTGTGCTTAATGATCCAATATTATTAAGAATTTCTAAAGATGAATTTTGGTTTAGTCTTTCAGATTCAGATATCGGACTTTATCTTCAAGGTGTAAATGCTGATAAGAGATTTAATGTTGAGATTGATGAAATTGATGCTTGTCCTGTTCAAATTCAAGGACCAAAATCTCTTGCTTTAATGAAAGACCTTATTGGTGATCAAGTTGATCTTGATAATATGCCTTTCTATGGTTTAGCCGAAGCAACTGTTGGTGGAAGAAGCTGCGTTATATCACAGTCAGGATTCTCTGGAGAAGCTGGATACGAAATTTACCTTAGAGACGCGACTTTGTATGCTGATGATATGTGGGATGCAGTTCTAGAAGCTGGAAAGAAACACAGCCTAATGGTTATTGCTCCTGCTCACCATAGAAGAATCCAAGCTGGTATTTTATCTTGGGGTCAAGACATGGATAATGAGCACAACCCTTTCCAATGCAACCTTGGATACCAAGTATCTCTTTCTGGAAAAGGAGAGTGGGCAAAAAAAGGTGATTATGTTGGAAAGCAAGCATTAGAGAAAATGGGAGCTGATCTTAAATCAGGTGGGAAACCTTATAAGTTGCAATTAGTAGGCATGGAAATTGGTGGTAAACCAATTGAAGAATACGCACCTGACTTTTGGTTAGTATCTCCTGCTGAAGGCGGTGATCCTTGTGGGTTTATAACCTCTCCTTGGTTCCACCCAGAAAAAGGTGTGAATATCGCAATGGGTTATGTCCCTTTTGATGGAACTTTGAATGCTAATGGATTTCCAAAATGGGAAATCGGCAAGAAATTTAAAGTTCATTTACCTGATATTTATGCAGATAAACCAGGTGAGCCTGTTGATGCGGTGACTGTGGATATTCCATTTACTGAATCACACAATGCCAACACTCGAGAAGTAGTAAAAGGCTAAAGAAACAATTCTATTGAGCATCTCTTTTATCTAGAGATGCTCAAAGAATAGTTAATAATGATTTTCTCAAAAACTAGAATTAACCAGATATTATTTCTGGCCATTATTCTATTTGCAATTATTGCAGGCTGGTCAGTATCAGAACTTATTAAAAATAAAGAAGATCAAAACGATATAAGAGTTAGTTTCAATCTAATCAATCACCTTGGTTCAAAAGTTTCGGAAACAAATTACGAGGGTTATGGTAAAGTCTTTTTCTTTGGTTTTACTCATTGTCCAGATATTTGCCCCATTAGTGCAAACTTGATTGCAAATGCTATCGACGAGCTAAAAAATGAGCAAATCTCAACAACAAATATAAGATTCTTTTTTGTTACGGTAGATCCAAGGAGAGACACTCCTGAAAGATTAAATGAATTTCTAAATGCTTTTAGCAGTGAAATAATTGGGTTAACTGGATCACAAAGAGAGCTAATGCCTTTATGGAAAGATTTTTTCGTTCATGTTGAGCCTTCTATAGATTCTGAGCATAAAAACCATTTAAGTCAAAATGAGAATGATCTTGATATTGAGCTTGAAGTAGAAAATTACATGGTTCAACACACCGCATTTTATTATGTTTTTGATAAAAGAAATAACTTAAGAAGTATTCTTCCGTTTGGCTCATCTATTGATAAAATGAAGGAAGAATTAAAGTTTATAAGATAAAAACTATGAAAAATTTTTTGATATTAGTATCATTTATTTTATTTGCATCCTGCTCTGAATCTTCAAACGAAATTTCAAAAAAGTATGAGGATTTAGCTCTAAAAAAAGCACTAGAAAAAGACTGTAACCCAGAAATTGAATTGTTGCTTACTCATGAAGAAACAGAGCTATGGGCTTCATATAGCAAAACAGACAGTACATTGCTTTGTTTGTATACATGTGTAAATAATGTATGCATGTTCTCAACCGAGAAAGATTAGTAAATGAAAAAGAATTTATTTATTTTCTCATTAGTTTTTTGCCTATTTTTTTTAGAAAATTTACTTGCACACGAATTTCAAGTTGGAAATATCAATATTAATCATCCATATGTTAGATTTGCTGTTTCAACAGGTCCGGCCGCTGGTTATATGACTATAGTTAATACCGGAGAAGAAAATGATAAATTAATTAAGATAGAGACTTTAATTGCTACAAATTCTGAATTTCATATGACTAATATTTATAATAGTCAGGCAACTATGGAACGTGTAGATTTCATTGAATTACCCGCTCAAAAGGCAAGATCACTCAAACCAGGAGGTTATCATATTATGTTTATGGATTTAAACACTGAACTTAAAGTAGGAAAAAATATTGATGCGAAACTTTTTTTTGAAAAAAATGGTGAGATTGAAATTTCTTTTGAAGTAGAAAACTTTTCTGAAAATTTAGAACATGCCTCGCATTAATTATCTATGAAAAACTTATCTAAAGATTTTTTAATAATATCAATATCTCTTTTATTACTAGTAATACTTTCTTGGTATTACTTATATTTAATGACATTGAGCATGGATGCTCCATCAATGAACATGAACATGGATTCTTCATTTAATATTTTTCTAATGCCTATGACTGGCAATTGGGCAATGAATGATTTTATTGTGATGTTCCTAATGTGGACAATAATGATGTTTGCAATGATGATGCCTTCAACTTTTATTTTTCTAAATATATTTGAAATGATGAGATCAAATATGAAATCTGTGAAGCATCCTCTTCTAGAGCTATATGTAATTTCGTTTGCATATATTTTGATTTGGACAATTTTCTCAATTTTTGCAACATTTTTACAATATTATTTACATAATGCGGACATGATTAATATGATGGGAACTTTAAAACATGAAATGTTTGCTGGCATTTTTTTAATTTGCGCCGGAGTTTTTCAATTTAGCAGTCTTAAAAATGCCTGTCTTGAAAAATGTAGAAACCCCCTTTCTTTTATAATGGGAAGGAAGATTAATAATTTAGGTGATGTGGCTAAGCTTGGACTCGCTCATGGCATTTTCTGTCTTGGATGCTGTTGGGCACTAATGCTTTTATTGTTTATTAATGGCGTTATGAATTTATTATGGATTGTGGTACTTACAATAGCAGTTTTGGCTGAAAAAATACTACCATTTGAAAAACTTACTTCTAGATTTTTTGGTTTAGTTCTAGTAGTTTGGGGTGCTTATTTAACATTTATTTAATTTATGTCAGTTAATCCATTAGATCTTCATTGGGCTATTAAAGGTAATTTTCTTCTAAACTGTAATTGTGATGTTTTTTGTAATTGTCCAATGTCACTTGGAAGAGCTGTCCCAAATTCTCCGAATGGAAAATGTTTTTCATGGTGGGGAATTAATATCGAAGAAGGCCATGCTGAAGAAAAATGGTCAGGATTCAATCCTATTAAAAGAGAGAGTAAAGGCGTAATTAATTTAGACGGTCTTAATGTAGCAATATTACTCGAAGTTCCAGGCCCTTTATCATCTGGCGGCTGGACTGCTGGACTATATATAGATGAGAAAGCTTCAGATGATGCAGCAGATGCGCTAACAGTAATTTTTTCTGGATTGGCAGGAGGTCAAACAGGATGGTTCCGACACATGATTTCCAATTTTCTTGGAGTTAAAAGATGTTCTATTTCTTATGCTCAGCATGAAACAGGTTGGACTTTTACCATCCCAGAGATTCTTGATGGAAAAGTTGAACATGAAGCAGGAAAAGATAGAGGAGAAATAGTAAAAGTATCTAATTTAAAGTACTGGGTTGCACCAGATATTATTGTTTGTAAAGGTGGGAAAAGAAGCAAGATAAGAGACCATGGTCGAAATTGGGATTTCACAGGTGGCAGTGCTGAATACTGTGCTGTCGATTGGTCTGGTCCATAATCAATAGGTTTAATATTTATGAAGAACAAGGCAAAAGTTGTTGTTATTGGCGGCGGAGTCGTTGGAGTTAGTACTCTTTATCACTTAGCTAAAAAAGGATGGTCCGATGTAGTTCTTTGCGAAAGAAAGGAATTAACTTCAGGGTCAACTTGGCATGCTGCGGGCTTGTTGCCACTGTTTAATATGAGTTACTCAGTTGGCCAATTACATAAGTATTCGGTTAAATTTTACCAAGAGCTTGAAAAAGAAACAGGTCAAGATGTTGGCTTTAGAGAGGTAAGTAATATTAGACTTGCTTGTAATCAAGATCGAATGGATGAATACAGACAGTATGCAGGTGTTGCAGAAACTATTGGGGTTAAGGTTAATTTTCTAACTCCAGAAGAAGTGCAAGCTATTTGGCCATTATGTACCACAGACGAACTAGTTGGAGCTATTCAACACCCCGAAGATGGATATATTCAACCAAATGATTTGACCCAAGCTTTGGCAAAAGGAGCAAGGTCTTTAGGAGCTGAAATTTACAGACAAACAGCTGTTACTGGACTTGAACAGTTGTCAGATGACAGTTGGATTGTAACAACTGATAAAGGAGAAATTAAATGTGATATTGTTATTTCTTGTTCAGGAAATTTCGTTCGTCAAACAGGTGAAATGGTAGGGTTAGACATTCCTGTTATCCCTGTTGAGCATCAATATATTGTTACAGAAGCGCATCCAAAAATTTTAGAAAGGCAGAAAGAGGGGCTGCCTGAAATGGGAGTTTTAAGAGGTTCAGATGGTTCCTGGTATATGCGAGAAGAAGCAGGGGGATTAATTCTTGGCCCTTATGAGAAAGGTGCGCCTTGTTGTTATGTGGATGGACCAAGTAAAGATTGTGAATATGAACTTTTCCAAGAAGATTTAGATAGATTAGGGCCTCACATTGAATCGGCAATACATAGAGTTCCAATCTTTGGTGAAGTAGGAATTAAGAAAGTTTATAATGGTGCAATTTGTTACACGCCTGATGGAAGTCCAATTGTTGGACCTGCTTGGGATAGAAAGAATCTTTATTTGAATGATGGCCATTCTTTTGGAGTAACAGCTGCCGGAGGCGCAGGATGGCAATTAGCAGAATGGATTGTAGATGGTGAGCCAACAATTGATATGCTTGGAGTGGAACCAAGAAGATTTGGCGATTATGCCTCTAAGTCTTATTTAATTAAGAAAAATGAAGAGGCGTATGAAAATGTTTTTGTTATCCATTATCCTGATGAAGAACGTCCAGCAGGAAGACCTTTAAGACAAGCTCCATGTTATGATCGTTTAAAGAACTTAGGAGCAGTATTTGGACAAAAATTTGGTTGGGAAAGAGCTAACTGGTTTGCTCCAGAGGGAGTTGAACCTATAGATGACTGGTCGTTTAGAAGATCAGCTTGGTTTGAGCACATTGGCAATGAATGCAAAAATGTTCATGAGAATGTAGGTCTTTTAGATATGACTGCTTTTGCAAAATGTAGAATAAGTGGACCTGGAGCAGAGTCATTTTTAGATAACCTTGTTGCAAACAGAATTCCTAAAAAAGTAGGTCGTACAAATCTTTGCCATGCGTTAAACACTAAAGGAGGAGTGCATTCAGAGTTTACAATTATGAGAGAAAGCGCTGATAGTTTTTATTGTGTTTCAGCTGGAGCTTGGCAACGATTAGATCATGATTGGATTAAGAAGCATATGCCTAATGATAGGAGTGTTCAATTTGAGAATATAACTAACCAAGTTGGGGTTTTGGTTGTTGCTGGACCAAAATCAAGAGAATTGTTACAGCGTGTTTCAAGTGATGATTTTAGTAATGAGGGATTTCCATGGCTGTCAGGGAGAACAATAAAAATTGGAGCTGCTGAAACTTTAGCTGTAAGAGTTAATTTTGTAGGTGAATTGGGCTGGGAAATTCATTCACCAATTGAAATGCAAAATTATATCTTTGATTGCTTAATGGAGTCAGGAGCTGATTTAGGTTTAAAACCTTTTGGAATTAGAGCTATGGATTCACTTCGCATAGAAAAATCTTACAGATTAATAGGTACGGAACTATCAATAGAGTATGCTGGATATGAGTCTGGTTTAGATCGATTTATTCATCCTAATAAAGGGGAATTTATTGGAAGAGATGCTCTTGTTGAATGGAGAGAAAAAGGCTTTGACAATAGTTTTGTAACACTTGAAGTACATGATATTGATGATGCTGATGCTTTAGGCAATAATCCAATTTATTTTGAAGGCGAAGTTGTTGGTAGAGCAACAGGAGGCAACTATGGTTTTAGAACTCAAAAGTCTCTTGCTCTAGCAATGGTTAAGCCAAAATATGCTGAAGTAGGCTCAAAGTTACAAATGGATATTCTTGGTAAAATGCATGATGCCACTGTCATTCCTGAAAGTCCTTATGATCCAGACAATCTAAAACTCAGAGATCAATAAACCACGCAATTTTGTGAATACTGCAATTACATCTTACAAGCGCTTATGTGCAAATAGGGAAATTGAGAATAATCAAAAACAAGAAGAGTTAATTTGTAAGCTATCAGAGTTTCTTGAAGATAATAATAGAAGTTTTATAGGGAATATTCTTTCTTATACAGAAAGAAAAAATAATAAGAGTTGTTTTTATATCTATGGAAAAGTAGGGATTGGAAAAACTTTAATAATGGATATTCTTTTTGATCAACTTAAAAATAATAATAAAAAAAGAATTCATTTTCATGAATTCATGATTCATGTTCACGATAGTTTGCATAAATTGAGAAAAGAGAAACAAGACAATAAGGATTTCTTAATATCTAAGTTCGCAAAAAAAATTTCAAAGGAAATTAGATTTTTATTTTTTGATGAATTTCAAGTTACAAATATTGCTGATGCAATGATTCTTGGTCATTTATTCTCTGAACTTTTTAAAAATAATGTAAAAATTATTATTACTTCAAATACTCATCCAGATAATTTATATAAGGACGGTCTACAAAGAGAACTTTTTATTAATTTTATTGAAAAAAT
>Ga0208410_1000336_pt1 | contig 28106 bp, 26 predicted proteins | sample ETN02SmetaG_3_FD_185787 | JGI IMG/M metagenome (GOLD analysis project Ga0208410, IMG submission 185787) | Marine microbial and viral communities from oxygen minimum zone, Eastern Pacific Ocean - ETNP2014F10-02SV257 (SPAdes) (version 2) | ecosystem: Environmental > Aquatic > Marine > Oceanic ... | reverse complement strand
ACCCACGTATCTTTTCTTAGCTCCATGTGAGAAAAAGGCTGAAAGTGCTGTTTCAAATTCTAACTCTGCTCCTTCTTTAGTAAACTGATTTGCTAACTGCTCACCAAGTTTGATAGTTTCTTCTTTCGCAGATTCCCAAGCCAATAATTCATTACCGGAATCTGGTTTCTTAGCGGGAGTATTATTTTCACCCATAGTACAAACAAATATTGAATCCGTATCAGAATATACTACATCATATCCATCACTTTCTAGATTAGTAATAATTTCAGTAATATTATACCTAGCCCATTCTGTTATACTAGCACCTAACTTTTCGTGCGTGAAGCGATAGAAACTAGAGGCAAATACTCCGTAGAAAGAATTCATAAGAATCTTTACCGCATACTGTAATTGATCATTGAGGAATGCTTCGTCTTCATCTCCATCTTCAAGAGCTTGCGAATATGCTTTTTTGTATTTATCACGACTATTCATTAAATCTTGTAATAGTAATGGAACAAGTCCTATCCTCTCATCTTTAGACAAATATCTTGTGTTAGTAATTGGAGAAACAAAATGTGACGAGTCAATTCTTGAATCTCGGATTAATGTTGTTGAACAGATATTATTGGATATCATTATAGAAGGATACATAGATTTGAAATCGAGAACAGCTACCCAATTCTTCACTCCTGGTTCTACCTCATGGACATAACCACCTGCTATCTGTTCTCGGCTACCTGAAGTGCGATTTGTTGTAGGGATTGCGACTCCATTTCTATCTGCTAATCTTACAACAAGAGAATCAATCCATTGACTAGTTGTACCCGCAGATGCAGTTTCTACTGTAGTAGAAGATACTGATGCAAGAGCCTCTTTTCTTGGAATTGACTTCAATCTCTCAAGAATATCTAACGGCAAGATTGTGTCTCTAACGCAATACTCCATAACTTCTTCTGGACGATTTTTCCACTCCATATCCATTTGACTTGCGTCAATATCTAATTTCTGCTTATCATCTTGTTCAGGCCATAAAAGATTAGATACATACCTGAGAGATTCCCTTTGGGGGCTCAAAGTTTGTCTTGCCTGCCACCAAGCATCAAGAGGGATTCTACCAGAAATTCTCCAAACTCTATTTTGTTGTCTTTGAGGGAATAATCTACGCCCCGGTTTTTTCGTGCCTATTTCTTTGTTAGTCAAGGGCACTCTTCCCCAACCAAACATCGATGATTGGTCTGAAAAAGAATTTCTATTTTCTTCAGACCTTTCTTGTATTCTAGGAAGGTCGAAATTATCAATATTATAACCTGTAATAAAATCAGGATCTTCGTCTCTAACTAATCTTGTGAGACCTTCCATTATTTCTCTTTCTGAACCTGTAAATTCATGTATTGTCCTCTCACCACTTCTATCAATTACTGCTGCAGCACAAAGAATTGTATTGTGCTTTACACTTGTTTCTAAATCATAAGAAAAGGTTACAAAAGGTGTTGGAAATGGTTCAATACGTTTCAAATCCGAGACATCACAAGACATTATTAGATCAACAGGATATAATCCGGCTCCACCAAGTTGCTTAATTCTCTCAGAGGCTGAATCTGCATCCTCGATTCTAATAATTTCTTCTGGTGCACGTTCATTCGCCCAAAGAACTTCACCTGAAAATGAGATATGTGGACCCAAATCAGAATCCATTAGCAATCTATGAACTAGTAAAATATCTGAACTTGTTACATCCCATCCCTGTGAAGATAATTCACTTCTCAATTTCCTAACAATTGTTGTATCTTTTACAAAAACTCTCCAATGAGGTCTTTCAACTCCTTCATACAACTTATTCCCGAGAGGAAGCGGAGGACCAACTACTCTAGAGTCTGCTAAAATAGATTCGAAAGATAAACTAGGAGAAATAGAATTTGAGTCATTTTTAGGATCTGAGATTTCAATATATGGATTAAGTCCGTGGACTAATAATAGTACTGAATGCCCTGATTTTGATCTGCACCATAATTCAATTGCAGTTTTCCCAACATTTCCGGGTAAAGCTCGATTATCTCCCGAGATAATACAAGCTTCTTCTGTCCATTCCAATGTAAACACCCTGCCTATTATTGAGGCGTATCATACTCACACTTGTGAAGTTCTCCTATTGCTATTTTGTGTTTGATTGAGCAAAACCGTTGAAAGCCGTCCCCTCTCCCTAGACATTTAACTGAGGCCGTTATTATGTTAGATGAGTCCAAACCAAGTATAGATTGGGATAGTTTGACTTTCAGTTTTACAGAAACCGATAGGATGTTTATTTCCAAATGTGAACAGGGTGGTGAATGGGAAGATGGCATAATGCAAGATTATCAAGATCTGAAAATCTCACCTGCTGCAGGTGTTATTAATTATGGCCAAGGTTTGTTTGAAGGAATGAAAGCAAGAAGGGCTGAAGATGGTCGAGTTTTACTATTCCGTCCTGAATTCAATGCAAGAAGATCTGCTGATGGTTGTAGAAGGCTAGGAATGCCTCCGGTGTCAGAAAAAATGTTCTTAGATGCTGTAAGAAAAGTAGTAGAAGAAAATATTCGTTGGTTACCTCCAACAGGAAGAGGGGAGTTATACATCAGACCTCTGATTTTTGGTAGTGGAGCAATTTTAGGTGTAGCTCCAGCTCCTGAATATACATTCTTAATTTATGCAGTACCTGTAGGCCCATACTTCAAGGGCGGTATGAATCCGATTTCTTTGAAAGTCTCAGATGAATATCATAGAGCAGCCCCCGGTGGATCAGGTGGTGTGAAGGCAATAGGTAATTATGCACCTGGAATGATGCCATCGAAAAAAGCAAAATCAGATGGATATGCTGAAATAATCTATCTTGATGCAGTAAATCATAGATATATTGAGGAAGTTGGAGCGGCTAATTTCTTTTGTGTTAAAGACAAAATAATATACACGCCTGAACTTACTGGCACTATTTTACCGGGCATTACCAGAATGTCAACTATTGAATTAGCAAGATCACTAGGTTATGAAGTTCAAGAAACAAAAGTTGATGTCTCCTTTGCCATGACCGCAGATGAAGCATTTTGTGCAGGTACTGCAGCAGTAATCTCTCCAATTGGTTCAATAGAACATGGCGGAGAAATTGCTAATTACAGTGATGGAGGTATTGGAGACATAACTCAAGAATTATACACGGCACTTACCGATATAATGAATGGAAGAGTTGAAGATAAATTCGGATGGACGCCTGAAATATGATTATTTGCGTCCAAAACGCTTTTTCCTTTGTCCACTATTCTTCCCCTTGAATGATTTTCTTTGTGAACGAACCTGTTTATCTCCTTTCTTTTGCGGTTTCATCTTTGGATTCTCATCATTTTTTGCTTCAACATACTGGTGACGTAAACGAAGTCCAATACTTTTCATAACACCTTCTTTAGAATCTGCATTAGTTAGTGAAATCGCTTCTTTAGTTGATAGGATTAGTCTACCTTCTCTCGAATGTGGACGAGAGGGGTGGCTTGCGTCGGCGTCACGTTTCATCTTCGAAAGTCCTATGTCTCTTGCGGCCCAAACAATTGAGTCGAGACTAGGGCTAGGAATTGATGCTTCTTTAGGAACTCTACGGCCTTCAGAGCGAGATAATTTGGAATCAAAATATCTAGTCCAAATAGTCATCTTCGACTTGTCCGCTGTCATGCTACCGCTCTCTCCGCATTATTCAGCAAACTTGAGGGCTTCGACTGAATCATTCTTCGATAAGAACGCCAGAAACTACTCCATCCATGCCCGGTCTACTAGTTACTCTAACTTTGCCAAGCTCTGTTTGAATGATTGCTCCCTTTGTTACTATGTTTCTTCTAACAAAGTTAAGATTCGCACTGTTTTCTAAAACATTTGAAATTGTCGAACGAGTGGTTTTTCCATCTTTTGAGTGGACGTTTACGGTATGAGCAGAAGTAACTCTAACTGTCTGAGAACCTGCATTCTTTCTATACTTCTTAGATGCATCAACATCACCTACGAAAGCATACTGAACTTCGCTAGAAATCTCTGTTCTACGCTTACCTCGATAACGATTGGGGCGCTTCAAGCGTCCGCCTGTTGCTTTGCGTCGAGATATCCCATGCCACTTTGCCATGCAAGCCGCCGACTTGCCGCCCTTATTTCAATAGATTGGATTAAACAGTAACAAGAAAATTGCCAAATTCTATCGTAATACAATCTAAAAAACATAATTTGTGTAACTAAAATAAAGTATATTGATAGACATTATCCTCTCACAAGTAATTGTGAGTGAGAAGAGGATTCGGCGAAGAACCCCAGTAAGATGGAAACAAATTCGTAAAGAAATGAAAGAACTTTCTGATGTAATCGGTATCGAGTTAAATTTTCCAAACTTATTTTTGGAAAGAGGGCACTTTCAAGAAAGAGATTTGATTTTAGTGGATAAAGTGCCACTAGCATTTCAAATTCTGACTGATTCTGGGAAATCATGGTATCCTACGATTAGAGGGGTATTGGCTTGGAATATAGAAAAAAGTTGGGCCGCAGTAGATCACGGTGCTATCCCTTTCTTGATGAATGGAGCCGATTGTATGGGAGCAGGAATTCACCTAGCAGATCCAGATATAGAAGCTGGTGACTTAATGTGGATTAGAGACCAACAACACGGAAAACCTCTCGCAATAGGAATGGCTCTAGTAAGTGGTGATGAAATGATGAAAATGACCAAAGGAAAGGCGATTAAGACAATTCATTGGGTTGGAGACGAGCTTTGGGAACTAGAAACATGAATCAATAGGATTCATTTGTAAGAATCTCTACGAACTGTTATGCATAAACTGCTGGCATTGGTCATGGTGGCTATTTTATCATCTAATGTATTTGCTTCGGAGGGGGGAATTAATGAGGAAACAAGTCTGAATGAGACTGATTTCGAGAATATGGAATACAATGAAATTGTTTATGCAGAACAAGAGTTCACTATTACACTAACTCTCAAGAATGAAACTACGAATATTAGTCATATTAACTGGATTACTCAAGTATGTATTAATTCGGGTGTTTGCTATCCACCAAAAACAATCCAAATGGATACTTTGGATAATGAAACATGGACTGCTTCGGTAATTGTGGACAAAGATGCAACATACTTGAACTGGAGAATTGATCAAGTAGATCATAATGACACAGTTGTAAGAGTTCCTGAAACAGGATTTGGTTGGAAAATATGGTCAGATTGTTGGTATGATGGGGATGAATGGGGAGGGAATGATACCTCTTGTATCAATGAAGAAGAAGGTGATAGCTTACCAGGATTTATTTCTTCTCTAACTCTATCTGCGATAATTATTGCAGGACTGATTGTAAGAAGATCTGAGGGAAAATATGAATGATGAAAACTCTGATTTCATTGATTTAGAATTCTCTCAGATTTCTATGGAAAAGATGTCGGAAAATGCTTCGAGATTCTTTGAAATGATGAAGAAAAGACGTACTACAAGGCATTTTTCGGAAAAACAAGTTCCTCGAGAATTAATAGAAATGGCGATTAAAACCGCAGGTACTGCACCATCTGGAGCGCATCTACAACCTTGGACTTTCGTCGCAATTTCAAATGAAGATTTGAAAATCAAAATTCGTAGAGCGGCAGAAGAGGAAGAAAGAAAGACATACTCTGAAAGAATGCCGGAAGCATGGGCTGAATTATTACGGCCTTTGGGTACAGATCATATCAAGGAACACATTACAGATGCACCTTGGATTGTTGTTGTATTTAGACAATCTAAAAGAATGCGTATGAATGGAGAGATGGGTCCAACTTATTATTCTCAAGAATCATGTGGAATTGCTATAGGTTTATTCATTGCAGCTATACAAAATATGGGGCTAACTACTTTGACACACACACCATCACCTATGAAATTCCTAAGAGATATCCTAGAAAGACCTGAACACGAGCATGCAATGTTGCTAATGCCTGTCGGATATCCTGCAGAAGATGCCAAAGTACCTAATCTTACAAGGAAAAATCTTGATGAGATTTCTGAATGGTTCGATTAAGAACTTTCACTCTCAGCACTGGAGGGAGTGAAAAATACCAATGCTATTCCCGAACCTATAATCATTAGACCGCCAATAATAATTTTCAAAGTTAATATCTCATCGAACAAAATAATACCATATATTGTTGCTATTATCACTGTAAGATAGGAAAAAGCACTGACCCAAGCAGCATTTGCCTTGTGATAAGCCATAGTAATTCCTACTTGTCCACCCCCTGCACCAATTCCAATACCGATTAAAGCTGCAATCATTTCGAAAGATAGATTAGATAAATCAGGAATTGCTTGAACCATTGAACCTAGGACTGAAAAAGCAGCGAACCAAAATACTACAGAAGATGGTGATTCTGTTTTCCTTAAATCACGAACAAAGATATAAGCTAAGCCTGCAAATAATCCCGAGCCAAGGGCAAGTAATGCATTAGAATCAATACTTTCCAAGTCAGGAGAGACTATCAGAACTATCCCTACAAAAGCTGTCAATAGAAGAATTAAGACTGAAGAGGAAACTTTCTCACTAATCAATCGACCAGAAAGTAGTGCTACAAATAAGGGGGCAGTATACTGTAATGTGACCGCCTGACCAATTGGAATTAATGATAATGCGGTAAAATAAAGCAACATAGCAATTAATCCGGTTAGACAACGTAGAAACATCTTTTTTCGATCATTCACTTTGAGGCTGATGCCTTGGAAACCGGCAAAAATGGCGACTGCTATAGCAATTACCAGCGAACGAACGAAGATTATCATCCATACATCTGCATTCACAGATGTCCATTTCACTAATGCATTCATAGTCCCAAATGAAATACTACCAAATATCATCCAGAGAACAGCTACTCTTGGAGAATCTACTGGTAATTTTGGTACCGAGACATATGATGTGAGATCAGGGCCCGCTTTGGCCAATTCTGCTACCGATTCTAATCCTCTTCCAAGGCCCTTAGATGACATTACTCCAATCCCCATCTTTTTTCCAGTACACTAGAAACATCTTGGTAATCTTTACCGCCGTTACTGCTTGGATCATGCAAATGTATTGGCACGCCATGACTCGGTGCTTCTGCTAATTTGATATTACGTCTTATAGCTGGACGAATTACAAACTCAGGAAGGTGTTCGAAGATTTCTGATGCCACCTGTTGATTGAGAAGAGTACTAGCATGCATAGTCAGTAAAACTCCATCAACACCTAAAATTGGATTGAGGAGGCTTCTGACCTCTCTGATTGTTCCCGCCAGCATTGCAAGACCCTCCAGAGCGAAATATTCGGTTTGTACAGGAATTAATACTCCATTACTTGCGACAAGCGCATTTATTGTTACCAAACCTAGTGAAGGAGGGGTATCGATTATGACAATGTCATAATGTGGAAGTAAGGGTTCTAAAGCTTCTGATAATCGTCTTTCTCTACCTAACTGTCTCAACATTTCCTGCTCTAATCCTACCAAACTTCGATCTCCAACAATCATGTGTAATCCATCAACTGCGGTCGCATGGCGAGCAGATATAGCAGTCTCTGGAGAAAGAATAAGGTCCCTAGTTGTGTGCTGAACCTTACTTTTATCGACTCCTAATCCGGTTGCACAGTTACCTTGAGAATCCGCATCCACTACCAGAATACGATGCCCCCTCAACGCCAATTGAGAGGCGATATTGATCACAGTAGTTGTTTTCCCAACTCCTCCTTTCTGATTAATTACGGTGATTACTCTTGCACGGCCATCAGGGGTCGGAGTTGGAAAAGGTAAATCCAGTGGTCTGCTTGTTTTTTGAGAAGAGATTTCATTCAAACTACTTGATGTACTCTGAATTTCTTCTTCCTCAGTAAATTCGGCATCAATTACCAGAGGAATCTTCTCAACCTCAGGAAGATTGCTGTCATCATTAGCAGACATACAAGCGCCTTCGGCGCTTAGAAGGGAGTTGAATGTGCCGCCTGTAATAATTACCAGAATGCTGAATTTAGACATTCTAAGGTTGGCCAATAATCTCAGCCCAAGCAAGCATCCTTCCTGTTTGAGCATCCATTGCAAAATTTATGTTGTGCTTACGATTAGATTCTGACCAATCCCTACTTCCTGCTACAGTTACTTGTCCTTCATCAATCACTGGGAGAAATGAAAGTAAGTCATTATCTTCTGATACTGAAAGTCTATATCCAAAACTACTACCTTCGGACCACTGATTTTCACCTAAAGAAATAGATAAATCTTGATATCTATTAGAATCAAGAATACGATCTTCAAGATTCTTCAATGTATGAGTTGAAGGAATAGCTTCTTGATTCCAAATTACTTCTCCGTCATCACGACCTTCATCATCAAATGAACAGGCATTATTTGATTTACTAACTATTGCCCAACCAGATGTTTCATCTGAACGAACCCAAGAAAGATTCCATTCCTCCACTTCATTTATTGAATAAACAGATTGCCAGATATAGCCATCACTATCAATTGCTACAGTTACATCTCGATTAGAATGATTGGCACGTAAGCAACTAATTGCATCTTCTAATGAAAATGACCTGATTACAGATTCGTCCCACATTGCCGTTGACCAATCTTTCTTTGCATTAGTACTGAGTTTGTCTTCTCCTGGTCCTGGTCTACCTGCGTATGTTGCACCCCAAGAAATCGAATCTGAACCTGAATCTGAACTTATCCTGCTCATCTTCATCCTTACAGTTAGAGTCCCTTCTGGGAGAACTGCATCAGTAGCTGCGCTTTCTATAAAACTACAATCAGAAGTGCTCTGATCTTTATCAATTAAGATATCAACGTCTTGCTCAACCGCCCAAGGTACACCATTCTTAACGAGAATATCGATATTCATTCTACCGAGACATCTTTCGACTTCGGAGTGAGAAATCTTTACTGGATAAACCAAGCCATGATCTGCAGTATTTCGTTCAGAGCCAACACTCCACTCCCAATCCTTGTTCCAATCAGAGATTGAATCGGATGTCATACCAGATTTTAACTTAATATCTCCAAAGAAATCATGTAATTCAATTGGAGCTAGCGGGAATGTTAAGATTGGTGCTATTCCATCTAAATTTCCAAAACCGTCTGCGCCAAATGTTACAACATTTGCATTTGTTGTTGCACCTTCAACATCTGTAAACGAAATAATTGATTCCGAACGTAATAGACTTGTTTCTGTTAATTCATTGTAAAGATTAGTTGTCATCAATAAATCATTACCGGATAAGGACCAACCTAAATTTCCACATACATTAGTGTCTTTCCATGTTTTACCTTCTAAATCGACTTCGAGATTATGCGTTATCTCTTGTTGCACTGTCAAATGCGAACGCCCATAAGCATCTTTGGCATTAATTACTCCCAATAATTCAGATTCCTGCCTATCAATTGGGTGATTTATCTCGGATAAATCTCCTTCAACTATCGAGATTGAACCGGTTCCTGCCAACCCTACTGTAAGTTTATTACAGGCATCTGTAATTGCCGTATCTGGTAAATTATCTCTCAGTAATGCAACCATGTCATCACCATCTAGAATAATCTCTCCATCACTCAAAGTAAATGTCATTGAATCTCCATAATTTAACGGCCTAGCTTGAAACGATGAATCCGCTGAAAGGAAGTAAACTACTCCGGCACCTACTAGTATAACTACCATAAAAACTGCAGAAATTTGTTGCCAATATTTCTTAAAAATGTCTATTGAAGGAAGAACAATTGTCATTGAGGGTTGATCTTCCTTTTCTTCAAGAAGATTTTCAGAAACATCCTTCACTTCTTTATTTTCTAGTGACCAAGGGTCTTCTTCGTCTTCCAAAATTAGAGAAGGTTCTTCTTTTTCGAAAGTTATTGGTTCTTCAATAATTTCTGCCTCAAAAATTTCTGCCTCCATTATTTCTTCAACTATTTCGGGTTCTTTCACTACGTCCTTTCCTTCAGAAATATCATCAATGACCAAATTATCCTTTGATTCAACACGAGAAATCAGTCTATCGATAGCATCATCTATATCTTTAGAAGTGCGAATATCTTCATTTTTCTCTTCAATATTGGCTGATGATTTCTGACTCTCAGAAGATTCTTCTTCGAGAAGTAGAACATCATTTTCATTATCTGATGAGAAATGTCCAAGAATTCTTACAATTAATTCTGCTTTGTTTCCTGAGGATGATAATTCCTCTTTTTTACATATTTCTCTCAAGTCAAAAACCATCATTTTTGATAATGAGTCGAAGGTATAAGACTCCTCGTCGGCCATAATAACAAGACTTGTCGATGAGCCAAGTCTTTCAATACCTTCCTTCTTCTGTGTTGTAGAATCGCCACTAGAGTACGAAAATACCATTTCCCAGCCAAAGAAGTCAAGAAGGGTGGGCGTTCGCGGCGAATTATGAGGCCTCGATTAGTTATACTCTCTCGTGGGCCACAATTATACTCTACAAAACGCCTTTCTGAAGAAGCAGAAAATGCTGGTTGGGATGTTAGAATCTTAGATCCTCTAGCTCTAACCATGATTGTCGATGAACGTGGAGGAAAAATATTCTACAGAGGGTGGCCAGTTGAATGTGAAGCGGTTATTCCAAGAATTGGATATTCAATAACAAGAAGAGGCGTAACTATAGTTAGACAATTTGAAAGAATGGGAGTAATTGTGATGAACTCTAGTGACGGAATTACTAGGAGTAGAGACAAACTAATAGCCTGCCAGATGATGTCTTCAGGGAACATACCAGTTCCAATTACTGCACAGGTAGTATCTTGGGAAGACACAAATAGGGCAATTAGTAGAGTTGGTGGGACTCCTTGCGTAGTAAAATCAACAGAAGGGACTCATGGCGCTGGAGTATTTTTAGCAAAAACTGAACAACATGCTCGTCAATTGGTTTACCAAATGTTGGAAAGAGAAATGAGACCTCTAGTACAAGAATACATAGAAGAGTCTCATGGAAAAGACATACGGGCATTAGTAGTGGGTGGAAAAGTTGTTGCATGTATGAGAAGAAGAGCTAATGGAGATGAGTTCCGCTCAAATTTTCATCTTGGAGGGAGTGTTGAAAAAGTACAAATAGACCCAAATTTTGAGAAAATAGCAATAAAAGCAGCTAGAATATTGGGTCTTGAAATTGCAGGTGTTGATTTGCTAGAATCCGATAGGGGAGCACTTGTTTTAGAAGTTAATTCTAGTCCTGGCCTAGAAGGTATCGAGAAGGCCTCACAAGTTAATGTTGCAGGAGCAGTTTCTAATAGACTGAATTATCTTTTACAAAAGAATGAAGATTCGATAAATCAGAATCATCAAGCTAATAATGTGGACGAGAAATTTCAAGCAGATTCATGATTTGGCCTCTTATCATAATCAATAGAAAATATATCTTGATGGATAGAAATAAGAGAAGCATTCAAGTTCAATCAGGGATTCTTGGCTTTGTCCTTAGGGACATGGGATGCGCGTCGTTCGCGACGAAGAGGCGAGGGAATTGACTAAACAGAATGAAGAGAAAATAATCTCACGGATTGTTGAAGACTCAGATAATGGGTCAAATTTAAAGGGTGCAGAATTATTAATTCATACAAAAAAACTACCTCAAAGGCTCCAGAGATTAGCGTTCTTGCCTTGGTATGAATGCTGGATTCAGCAATTAAAAACAGAAAAGAAGAGTGAGCACACAATAAGATCCTATATTGTTGCAGCAAAAACATTCACAACAACTCCACTGCCAAATGATGAAATATTATCTTGGAATGAAGTAAAAGAGATTCAAGTATCAGAATTATTTAACAGAAGTGATCCTAACAATGGCAGAGTTGATTCGTGGTTAAACACAATAGGAGATTTAAGACCTGCAACAATTAATGCAAGAATTGCAGCAATTACACATTTATTGAAGTGGATGGGTTATTCTATTCCTGAATGGATTCAAAGACCTGCTAGATCTAGATCACTACCTAGAACATTAGGCAAAAATGACTTGCAAAAAGTCAGATTAGCTGCAATTAGATCGGAAGATCCTATTGCTTTCCCAATAATTACAATGATGCTGGATACTGGACTAAGATGTTCAGAAATCTGTAATTTAGATTTAGATGATGTAGATCTAGAGGATTTATCGGCATTGGTTATTGGAGGTAAGGGAGAAAAAGATAGAACTGTTCTTTTCACTAATGCAACATTAGATGCATTAGATGCTTGGAGACCAATAAGAAATGCTAGATTAAAAAATTGTATCAGAGAAGAAGATAGAAGATCATTGTTTTTCTCTAGTCGGAGTAGAAGATTGAATCCACGTTCGGTTCAAAAATTGTTAGATCGTATTGCAGATGCTTCGGATATACCTAGAACGAGATTAAGTCCACATGTTCTAAGGCACTCTTTTGCAACCGGACTTCTAGAAAGAGGAGCAGATCTGGTAACAATACAAAGACTTCTGGGGCATGCAAATATTTCAACAACAAGGGTTTACCTAGAGATTGGTGATCAAACATTAAGAGAAATTTATCACAGAGCACAATCATCACCTAGTATAGCTGAAATAGAATCTGAGAATGCTGAAATATCTGAAGAAATTGCTGAAAGTTTTCCTTCGATAAAATAATTATTTCCTAGCTGGATTCTTTTTATTTTCCCTTTTGTCAACATTTTCTGGACCCTGCCACTCTCTATTTGCTATGGCATTGTTACCTACATGACCAGGGATTGGACAATATTTCCCAGAACGACAACGGGAACAATTGTCATTTGGTGGCCGCTCGACAGTTTTCACTAGACGGCCATACTTCCTCCTTGGCATGATTCCAAGTTTGATGGACGGAACTTAGCAGTTGTCATGATAACATCTGGAGAAAACAGTAGGTTGATGTTTGGATGACACTACGGATACTCGTGGAAGAAGGGGATAGTCAAAAAAAACCTCTTGGTTGTGACCCAAATCGTAGTTTGTTATTCGCTCAAGTTATGTCTGGCGAACCAGAGATGAAAATTGATGAAGATAATTATCTCAGAAATATTGGTTGGCAGGGTAATACAAGTAATGTTTTTCTTGGAGATGTAGCAAATGTCTCGCTTCGATCATTAGGACCTCATGATCCTCCAAGATTTTCTAAAAAACCTGAATATGATGAGCAGAAATGGACTCTCAATTCATCAGCTGGAGAATTAAAAATTAACATCAAAAGTTGTTCATATTGGGGTTTTGGACTTTGGGCAAAATGCTTCTATAATGAGATTGAACTAATAGGTCCACTATCTCTAAGAGCGAGATGTGTCCACGATATAATGGCATCATTGGGAAGAAATCCGTGGGAGGCAAGTAGAGTTAAGAAATTTGAAAAGATTACTAACGCATCTCTATCTGAACATGGAGAATGTTGGAGAGATTTAGCCAAATATGCTCGAAATGAAATGGAAGAAGAAATTAACATCGTTGAAAATGAGATTAGATCATTAATGGGCACTGATCCAGAAATAAAAGTTATACTCGAAAATGCAAAAAACGCTTTGGAAGATGCAAGAGCTGCTCTTTTAGATCGGAATGCCCCAGCAGTAGAAAGGGCATTGGGAAGAGCTATTACCGCGCTAATCGAAGCAAACCCTGATACCGAGGTGAGATCATCAGAGTTGGATTATATAGTTTCAAAGTCTCCGAATAATCAACAAGAAAATACTGAAGTTATCAATGCAAATGATTTGCTGAATAATGAAATTGATTTCGTGGATTTAACTGAATCTGAATAGTTAAAATCCAAAAGTATCCGCTAACCAATGAAGAACACCATGATTTGCAAGATAAATTGTTACTGAAAAGAAAATACAAGCAAAATAAATCATACCTCTAGATATCTGAATTGCGTCCTCAGATTCTTCATCGAAGTAACGAATTAAACCAGCCGCCTGCTGGATTCCACTACCCTTCTTGTCCTTTGCCATTGTCAATCGGACCTACATTTAGTATTTCAACGCCGCGAATCTTTGAATTCTAAAAAAACAAGAAAAATATTTCAAAAAATATCTTTTCAAGGGTCTAAAGTCTCAATTAAGACACATCCACCATCTAGTTCAACAATACATGAAGCTGCATCCATTGCAGTTTCTAATCCCATAGTCATTAATATCTCTCGACGTGAACCATTATCGGATTGGAAAATCAATCTATGACTTAAGGCATCGAGAACTCTTTTGTCTACTACTTGCCAAATCCATTCATCTCTTTCAACATTAATTAGTGCTTCAACCGGCACTAAAGGTCCTTGTTTGGCACCATTCATTCGAGCTCTTTGCAATAATTCTTCTAATTTTCTTGATGCGCCTCCCTTGTCAGTTCTAATCGGCTCACCTGTTTCTTTTGCTATACGTCGTCTTAGTCTAGTCATGTGCATCCCAAATGCGGAAACTACCGCAACCTGTGAGGGTTTGTTTGAAGGTATAACTATTATTGGTGAAGAAAAGTCTAATGAATGGTTTTTCAGATAAAAATAAGTTAACGGAGATAGAAATTATCAACAACTCTAATCCGTTTGATTCATTGGTGAATAGGTAACCGTCGGAGTATGAACTTAGACGAGCGCTCATGGGAAACCATTGCGACGGATAGTGTTCTGTTGAAGGCAGTTAGTAATTGGAGAGAAGATCCGGAGAAATGGCTTGAATACTCTATTGATAGACTAAATGAAACCGTAAGGGTGAATCCTCTTAGAGAGGATAACGAATGGGTAGAAAATTGGCTTCAAGAGATTGGAGCAATAAAGATTGAATGGTTTACAGGAGTTGGAAGTGCATGGACTCTACCGTTTCCTAGAGGGAAAGCGGAAGGAGAAGTGAAAACTATTTTATCCGCACTTCATGAAACTGGAAGATTAACTCGACAAGAGGCTGTTTCAATGATTCCAGCTATTGCTTTAGACGCAAAACCCGGAGACTTGGTATTGGATATGTGTGCAAGTCCGGGGTCAAAGACTACACAAATTGCAGAACATTTGGAAGGGAAGGGGATTGTGATGGCAAATGAAATTGCAAGTAGTAGAATTAATACTCTAGTTGCTAATACTAAGAGGCATGGTTCAATTACCCCAATGATTACGCATCATGATGGTAGATTTATCCCCAAAGTCCCGAAAACTGGATTTGATAAAATACTTGTAGACGCGCCATGTACTGGTTCGGCAACAACTAGGAAAAATCCTGATGTTTGGGGAAAATGGTTACCTTCAGGTGGAAAGTCATTGCATAAATTACAATTGGAATTATTAGTTAAAGCAATTAGTCTAACTAAACCAGGTGGAAGAATTGTATATTCAACATGCTCTCTAGATCCGATAGAGAATGAAGCAGTAATTTCTGAGATTTTAAGATCGGATGATGGAGTTTCATTGACTCCTGTTTCAGATATATTAGCCGATATTCCGGGCAGAAGTGGAATGACTGATTGGCCTCAGCTAGATGATTTAGGGCAAGTCTCAAAACAATCAGAAGTTGTTAATTCGATGTTGGCACCAAGTAAAAATAGTATTAAAAAAGAATTAAAAAAATGTTTAAGAATTTGGAATGATGATGTGGAAGCAGGAGGATTCTTTGTAGCTATTTTAGAAAAATCAGAAGATTATAATGAGAAAAATGTAGATTATGATAGATTTATTGAACCTGAAAAAGTCAAACCTGATGATACTAATTTCCCACAACCAATAAGTTCTGAAATAGAAGAAATGATATTGAATACTCTTGGTTGGAGTGAGGAAAATCTTTGGATAAGAGGGAAGAGTATACTCTGGTCTACTCCTAAAGCAAAAGAAATTTGGAAATCAGATAAAAGTAAAAGAAGTGGGCGGACTTTTATTCCAGGTGAAAGATGGAGGCCTTTGAGAGTAATACACTTAGGACTTATTAGCGTAAAATTACAAGATGGGAAATTAGAAAGAATTGTTGGTAAAGCAGCACCGAGAATGATAAAAAATATCAAACATGGAAAATCGATTGTGAGTAGCCAAGTTATAGATGAATTATTGAGTGGATTAGAGCCTCCGGCTTATGAAATAAATCTTGAATTAAATAAAATAAGAGGAGGGCATATTCTAGTAGAAGAGAACGAAGATATTTGCCTACCTGTCTGGATTGGCGGTAGAGTATCTCTGATGATTTCTGAGCAAGAAAGAAGAATACTAAGAGCAAAAAGAAAACTCCCAATAATACTCAAAACCGAAGAAGAATAGATGAAATTATACGTTTGAATAAAAAAATACATTATTATCTAGCATATGTTCAATAGCCTGTCACCAATAGGCAACATGAAGTGATTACTTGTTGGATGATATTGATAAAAAAATAATTAAGGTTTTAGAAAATGATGCTAGAACTTCATTGAGGAAAATCTCTGAACTTGTAGATGTATCTCTTGGAACTGTATCGAATAGGGTCAAAAGAATGGAAAAAAATGGTGTGATTAGGGGTTATTCTGTTATTCTGGATCCTGACAAGATAGGGTGGGAATTAAACGTAGTAATTGGACTAAGGATACAAAAAGGTAGATTAATCGAGATTCAAGAAAGGATTGCTAAAGACTCTAGAGTCCACGGAGTATATGATGTAACTGGAGATTTTGATTCGATGGTTATTGCTAGAGCAAAAAATAGGAAAGATCTCGATGATTTATCTAAAAATGTTCTATCTATTGATGGAGTAGAACGATCAATTACTCATCTAGTTCTTAATACTGTAAAAGAAAAAACTGCATCACTGCCTGAATAAAGTCCTAAATCTGAGAAATAATCTCTAATAATAATTCTGAGAAACTACTCATTGACTCCACTGTTTTACATTCAGATTTGAGGTGTCGTGATAGAGTATCTCGTAAACTATGATCTATTTTTATATCCATAGAATTTAAACGATTTGTAAATGATTTTTGGAGAACGTCTCCAGTTCTATCCCAATCCATCAGTAAAATAATTCTAGGTAGTCCATCTATAGCTAATTTCGAACCATAGGTTTCATGCAAATATGCTATCATTCTTGGTCTATCCCATCCCTTGTTTACTGTTTCAATTATACCTAAAAATCCTAATAATCTGAGGCACTTTACATCATTAATTCCTTCCACAAGAATAGGACAATTAAATCCTCCTTCCTCTATTGGTAAATTACGATTTATTGATTCTTTAATTGCTTTGGCAACAAGATGGAATCTTTCTTCTCTAATGCTAAGTTTTTTTTTGCGGACCATTATTAGCACCTATAAAAATTGAACAAAAAAGGATAGAAATTAGAGTCTGGGTGGAAGACAATATTGCATTTCATTAATTGCTAGACAAAGTTAGTTTAGAAGTTATTCTTAAGATAGTTTCTAGCAGCCAAGTAAGGTGTGTTATCCGCGACACTTATGAGTGGGTTTCATTCCCGTTGAAACGAGATACCCATGGCTGTGACATCTCCCTTGTTTGACGTTCTTTGGGACGAGTATATTCTTTGGTCTTTGCTAGTCGGAGCTATTACCTTCGGTTGGCTATATCATCATTCATTTGCATATAGGTCCAATGATGGCGAAAAAGCGGATAATGTGGATGATTTGACGGTCGGCGTGTTTCCAAGACATAATGATAATTTGAAACTTGAAGTCGCTTGGACTGTATTGCCGTTTCTACTAATCATTTACTTGACTTACATTTCATGGGCTCCATTGGATCATGTTTGGTCTGCACCCGGTAGCGAAGCAAGAGGAGATGAATGTTTAGAAGGTCAGTCTTCAAACAATGTATTCTATGAAGATACAGGATTTGTAAATTCTGAATGCTACCACGTAATTGAATTGACAGGGCAGCAGTGGTTTTGGTCGTTCGAATGTAATCCTCCTGTAAATAGTGAATTTAGTCAGAGAAATTACAGTCTAAGTGCTGACTTGTGCGCAGTCTCTAGTCAAATGGTTGAAGGTTATGGGATGCAACCTGTGATTAATCTCAAAGCAGGTGAAACATACTTACTAGTAATGGAATCTGAAGATGTTACACATGCACCATGGTTCTTACAACTAAGCACTAAAGAAGACGTGCTTCAAAACCAAAAAACTACCATGTGGTTGCCAATGACAGAGGTTGGTGATTCACTAATTCTATGCACTGAGTATTGTGGAGACGCACATTCTGTAATGGCTGCAGTTGTTTCGGTACATAGTTGATTAGAGGTGAGCAAATGAATAAAGAAAAAATAGCCTCTAGGACTCTAGTAATTTTTGTAGTACTTCTATTGGGCATGGTAGCAGTTCCTTCGGCTACTTCTTTACCAACCGGAGTTGCTGGAGTTAAAGACTCAGGATGTAATTGTCACGGCGCTGTAGTCAGTGATTCAGTGGTTCCAATATTGGAGGGACTCCCAGAAACATACAACTATTCAGAAGTTTACACTCTAACAATTGGTTTCACTGGAGGACCTGCAGATCCATCCAATATCAACCAAGGCGGATTCAACCTATGGGTAAGTGACGGAGAGATTACTCCGAGCGATGCATCAGTCCAATCATGGAATCCAAATGAGGTTTCTCACACTGATGCTGGTAATGATCAAACAATGTGGACAGTTGACTGGATTGCTCCTGCAAATGATAGAAATGTAGAATTTATTCTTCATGCTAATTCTGTAAATGGTAATGCAGGAAGTCCTGAGGGAGGTACAAGTGGAGATGAATGGAATCGACTAGCTATACAAGTTGCTTCACCTACTGTTATACTAGAACAAGCAAATCCATACACAGTATTAACGACATTAATCATAGTTAGTTTTGTGCTATTATTAATGGTTCTTACATTCATATTCTACCAAAATAACCCAGAATCATTTGATTGGGAAAACTTCGCACCTTGGGTTGCAGGTTGGTTAACTACAACAGACCATAAAAGAGTTGGAACATTGTATTTCTTAGCAGGTTTCTTTTTCCTTGGAATAGGAGGAATAATGGCTATACTAATTAGAATACAATTAATGGAGCCAGGAAATGATTTCTTAACTCAAGATCAGTATAACCAATTCTTCACACTACACGGAACCACAATGATATTCTTAGCGGCGATGCCCCTAATTAACGGAGCAGCTAATTGGATGGTCCCGCTACAAATTGGTGCTCCCGACCTTGCTTTCCCAAGACTGAATGCAATGAGTTTCTGGTTACAACCTGTTGGAGCGATGCTGATATTTACCGGAGTATTTACTGGTACAGGGGCTGACACAGGTTGGACAGGTTATGCACCTTACATCGTTAGTGAAACTGCTCATTCAGGAACTACTATGTGGGTTGCTGGTCAAATATTACTCGTTGCATCTTCAACACTAACTGGTATCAACTTCCTAACTACCATAGCAGTAATGCGAGCAGAGGGGATGGGTTGGATGCATATGCCTTTGTTTACTTGGTCTATTCTAATTGCAAACCTTATGCTATTCTTATCTATTCCAGCTTTCGGAGTAGGACTGATACAAGTTTACCTAGATAGAGTAATTGGAACTGCCTTTTATGATGCAGCATCAGGCGGTGACCCTTTACTTTGGAGTCACTTATTCTGGTATTTCGGACATCCTGAGGTTTACGTTGTGATTGTCCCGGCTTTCGGAATTATATCAGAAGTGATTGCAACCAGTGCTAGACGATCAGTATTTGGATATCGCTCAATGGTCTATGCAATGGCAGGAATCGGCGTTGTGTCGTTTATTGTTTATGGACACCATATGTTCACTTCAGGAATGGACCCAACACTTAGATTTGTAACAATGTTAACTACTATGCTTGTGGCTGTTCCGACTGGAATCAAAATATTCAACTGGCTGATGACAATGAATGGTGGTTCCTTAGTATACAGAACACATACACTTTGGGCATTAGGATTCTTAGTTACCTTCACACTAGGAGGTATTTCAGGTATGTTCTTCCCGAGTATGGCTATGGATTTACATTTCCATGAGTCATACTTCGTAGTCGCTCACTTCCACTACGTTTTGGTCGGAGGAACTGTCTTTGGACTGTTCTGTGGAGTCTATTATTGGTTCCCGAAAATGACTGGTAAAATGCTAGACGAAAGACTGGGAGTGTTACATTTCCTAACTGCTTTCATAACTTATAATGGAGTATTCTGGCCTATGCACAGACTAGGTGTTTGGGGTATGGCACGAAGACATCACACATATTTCATATCAGTTGATGAAGTAAGAGGAGTTGATGGTGAAGTTATTACTGAGGCAGTAATAGGTGCACTTCCTCCAGAAGCTGCTGGTTGGAATATGTTCATCACAGTCTCTGCTGTATTATTCTTCTTCAGTAACTTCTTGTTGATTATTAATGTGATTATATCAGTAGTTAGAGGTAAAGACGCTCCTGCAGATCCATGGGGTGGATGGTCGTTTGAGTGGATGACTGAATCGCCACCGCCTACTCCTTCTTTTGGTAGATTTGAAGACGGAGAATGGCATGACTTGCCTGTTCTAACAGATGCTAATGAGCACATAGCAAATGAGCCAAGTAAACTTGCAGAATGGTTCAATAGACTAATGGTTGCAGATAAAGAGGAGGGAGGAAATTGAGCGGACAGCACGATGACCATCATCATCCAAGTGCATGGGGACCCCATCACTGGGATCATGGAGCACCACACAATTCATGGGCGCCATTAATGATGAGTATTGGATTTGGAATATTTTTGTTCACGCTGGCAAGTGCTTTCTCCAACGATGTTATTGATGCTAGTCACATACCTATGGTAATGGTTGGATTACTAGTAGTTCTATTCGGATTAATAATCTGGTGGAGACAAGATTTGTCTTTCGATGGAACATATGAACCTATGGCGACTGGGACTCCATTCAAAAATATCCAAATTCGTAAAGTTGGAATGTGGGTATTCTTAATGTCAGAAATGATGGTTTTCACATCTCTTTTCAGTACTTATATTAGATATAGGACAGGAATTGAAAACTGTGAAACAGTGTTTGAGAGAAGGGACTGGATAGAGCAAGGATATACTCTCGAAACTGGTGAAGCTTTAATTTGCTTTGAACCGGCTAGTCACTTAATCGCATCTTCATGGTGGCATATTGCTCCTGGTGCAATTAACACATTTGCTCTAATCGTATCCTCATTCACAATAGTTCAAGCACTGAGATACGCTAGTAAGCCAGTAGGAGAAATTGATGAAGAAAGGAGAAGGAAACTTGTAACTAGATATCTAGCAAGTACATGGCTCTTAGCTATAATTTTCTTGACCCTTAAGATGGTTGAATGGTTTATTGGGTTCTATGTACCAGAAATTAGTTTCCTAGGTATTCATGAACATGATATTAAATCGCTTGTAGCAGAAGGATACACGATTAATGCCGATCATTATCATCACCATAATTGGGTTGATGAAGAAACTGGTGCCACAATGCTTGCGGACGTTACTGTCGGGGCATCCACTTTCTATGTAACGACAGGGACACACGGTGTTCACGTCTTTGGAGGAATTGTGGGATTAACCTACATGACTTTCAAAGCTTGGAAAGGTGGTTACACTCCAGAAAATGCAGTATCTATCGAATACTTCGGTCTTTACTGGCACTTTGTTGACTTAGTTTGGGTAATAGTGTTCCCATTCTTCTATCTATATTGAGGTGAAAAAAATGGGACAACACAAAACAATAATGGGTAAAGATTTGTACTGGATGAACTTTTTTGGATTAATGATTCTTACTCTAATTGAAGTAGCTGCTGTTGGTCTAGATTTATCACCTGAGACAACAGGATTGAGTTATACAGAAAAGGAATTAACCTTGTTCATATTAGTAGGAATAGGGCTTCCAAAATTTATAATGATTGCTGCAATTTTTATGCATTTATGGGGGGATGAAGATTCAAAGATTCTTACTCTAACCGCACTATTCCCTACATTTTTCATACTTGTAATGATACTATTCATCGGATTAACCCACCCAGAAGCAACCACTGGATTGCCAGAATGGTGTAGACCTGGATTTTACAGTTGATGATTGTAAAGTTCATTTCTAATGAGTGATTCGATAGAGCGCGGCCGAGATCGCATAGCCCGGTATTGCGGTGGATTTGAAATCCACTGTCCATTGGACGCGGGGGTTCAAATCCCTCTCTCGGCGCCACTATCACTCATTAGGAATTGATGTAGCACCACGGACAGTAATTTGATTATCATGATAAGTCATCGAGACTGGTGTAGTTAAAACTGCCTCGCCATCAACATTGACATACATAGTAGGATTATGACTCTCTTCTGTAGGTTGATTTTGAGAATCCACTGCTTTAACTTCAAGAGATGTTGAAGATTGCATACTTATCTTACCCCATTTCCCTACATGTGTTCCTTTTTGTAGAGGCCCCATTACCATAAGCATTTGAATCTTAGAAAGACCAAATGCTAGTAATAAAGAAGGTTTAGAATGTACAGGAGATGCTCCCGGAGTAACTTTGTATCCTCCTCCAAATGTTTGACATTGAGAAAGACAGAAAAGTCCTGAAAATTCAATTACTTCTCCAGGATTATCATCGATTTTTATCCATCCGCTCTGTTTTTTCCAACCTAAAACGGCACTAATTCCTAGAAACGTATACTTGAGTTGCCCTCTGATCCACTTGAATTTACCTTCGTTTTTCATCCTATTAACTACCGATGTTACTCCACTATCAACTTCTAAGAAACTCCAACGGACCATGTTTCCTTCTTTCTCTGGAGCACCATCTACTGAGTGATGTTTTGGATCAGGTATTGAATGATGACCAATAGCAGGTTTTCCTTCAACTCTAACCGCACCAACTCTTCTATCAATTCCATTATTTAGAATATCAATCGCTTCTTTCATTCTAGGAAATTTTTTACCTCTTGGTATTGGGATACCATGTGCTCTTGCATAATCATTACCGCTACCAATTGGAAGGATACCAAGAGGAATCTCTGAACCTCTCAAACCAGAAGCAACCTCATGAACAGTCCCATCACCTCCAACTGCTACCACTAGCTCAAAGCCTTCATTAACGAGACTATGAGAAATCTCCGTAGCATGTCCCGAATATTCAGTCTTATACAATGAAATATCAAATCCTGCCTCTTCTAAAGCGGGAAGGAATGAGTCCCATTGTTTCAACGATAAACCATCTCGGGCTTTCGGATTAAGGATGCATGCAATGCGTGTCATGATTATCTGAGCGAGGATTTGGGACTTGAATGCTCGCAAAGCGAGGAATCTTGTATGAAGAATACTTCGAACGCCATAAGGGAGTCGTATGCAAGACGAAAAATTCATGCGCCGAGCGATTGAATTGGCTGAAAAAGGACGGTTTTCGGTCCGACCAAATCCACTAGTTGGATGTGTATTAGTTAGAGATGGAGAAATAATTGCTGAAGGTTGGCACGATCATCTTGGAGGGCTCCATGCAGAACAAATGGCAATTGCAGATGCTGAATCAAGAGGTGTCGAAACTCAGGGTTCTGTTGCATATGTCACACTAGAACCTTGTAATCACTTTGGAAGAACTCCTCCTTGTAGCGAGGCTTTGATGTGGGCAGGTGTAAAAAAAGTCATCATTGGCGTAGCAGATCCAAATCCTACTGTCAGAGGAGGAGGCGTTGAAGCCCTGTCAAAAGAAGGAATTGAAGTCGAAATTGGCGTACTTGAGAAAGAATGCCATGACCAAATGTCGGGATTCATGCATTGGTGCGAACATAGAAGACCGCAAGTTCTACTAAAGGCAGCTACAGATAATAATGGAAGAATAGATGGTGATCCAGGGAAACCCGCCATTAGATTCTCAACAAAGGAATCATTAGATTTAGTCCATGAAATAAGAAGAGATTCAATGGCAATAATTGTAGGAGTGAACACTGTAATCAGAGATGATCCTAAATTAACTGTGAGAGGGGAAGAAAAATCTACTACCGACATCACTCCAAAAAGAGTGGTAATTGATCCAAATAATCGAATTCCTATGGATTGTCACTTGATGGCAATTCCAGATGCTGAAACATATCTAATTAATGCAAAGAGATATGACACTAGCAATGATAGCTCTCATGTAAATAGAATTGTTTTGCCTTCAGAGAATGGAGAAATAGGTGTGGAAAAGATACTAGATTGCTTAGGTGATTTAGAGGTTCAAACTTTGTTAGTTGAAGGAGGACTAGAAACTTGGAAACGTTTCTTAGAAGACAAACTAGTAGATTCAGCCCATCTTTGTATCTCGAATATAGAATTAGATGCACAAAATGAAGATTATTTTTACAAAAGTCATCTAGAAGATGCAGGATTAGTTTTGAAAGAAGAAATTAAATTGGGCAATGATACTATTACTAAATGGGAGAGAAACTAATGAGTGACTCAAAAATTCAAGGTTTTCTTGAAAATAAACTTGTAAAATCATTCATTGCTTTCTCGATATTCAGAGCATTTTATGGATTTGGGATACTAATAGTAACATATTTCATAGATAAAGAAACAGATATACCGTGGTGGCTATTCCTAGGATTCTCAATGATATTTTCAAGAATATTATTCAAACAAATTAAGAAAAGAAGAAACATTGACAAAAGTCTGCAATAGAATTGAGTTAATGGTGGGCCGTCCAGGATTCGAACCCGGGGCAAGGCGTCCGAAGCGCCCCATTTTATCCACTAAACTAACAGCCCAGTAATTGCATGTGCAAGGGTAATCTGATTTCAATGCAACGGATGACAAACAACAACCATTCTTGCTAAACTTTTGTGGACTTTTACTGGAGAACGTAGATTTACTCTCCAACCTCTTTGATTAATTTCCTTTTCAATTTCACTCCAACGACGACCCATGACAATATAATCAGTATTGGGATTATTTTCAAGTGACTCTGCGCCAGCAGGTAGCATAGTAGATATTACAGAATTAGAGTCTATCTTTAGCGCCTGTTCAAGTGCAGAAAGAAATAATTCCAAACCATCATCTGATTTCCAAGCATTTCTCCCGTAGGGTGGATCAAAGACAAATATGCTGTTTTCTTTTGGCCCCCATAAATCTGCAATATTCTTTACACTGCATTTCTCAACTTCTATTACATTTTCATCATCTTCATTAGCCCAAGATAGATTCTTCTTAACGCCATAAACCATAGTGGGGTCTAAATCACTGACAAATATGTCCATTCCTTGTAACAAAGCCTCTATCGCTATACCTCCAGTACCACAGAATGGATCAATAAAATTTTTGGGAGTATTTTCTTTCCTATGAGCAAGTGAGATTAATAATTTAGCTAATCGTGGTTCTAGAGAAATGGGCTTAAAAAAAGGCCTTTCCATTGGTTGTCGGCCGAGGTAATCCGATTTGTCCCAATTATTTTCTCTAATTCCCCAAACTATGCAAGAATCAAATTCAAGAGAATCTCTGTGGACTTCTCCTTCAACTTCTCCTGCAACGATAATCACAATTTCAAAATCAGGATTGTGGAGATTTACAGGATTTATTTCGGAAAATAGTTTCGCACCAACTTCTTTTTCCAAGTCTCTTCGAGATATATTTTCTACACCAGATCCTAGTTTCTTACTTCTTACTGCAAAACTTCCAGAAGGTAGATTTTCTTTACACCAAGTAGAAACCTCATCAACTATTGTAGCAACGTCTGGACGATATGAATATCCGCCAAAATGAAGTAAGTCATCGACTAAAGCGGCTCGAGAGATTCTAGAAAGGAAAATATCCTCTATTGGCTGATCAAGTAAAACTATTCGTGGATGTAATACTTCCATATCACCAAATAACGAATTAATTTCTGATCGAAATAAAGGTGGATGCCAGCCGCTTCCAAGAAGAATACTCTGTGACATAATAGCACCTATGTTTCACCCGTGTAGGACTTCAACCCTAAATGCCTCGACGTCCGCCATAGCATATCAACCGAGGGGCGGAACAACCATGGGCTGTAATTTAAGAGACCTAGCACCTTCTCAGCCTATCGATTTAAGTGAACTTAAGGGAGAAAAGGTTGCAATAGATGTTTTTCTTAATGCCTACCAGTTCATTACAAGTCTAACCGGTCAAGATGGTAAGCCATTATCATACAATGGAAAACCAGTAGCGCATCTAATGGGATTCTTAGATAGAGCCACAATAATGATTGAAGAAGGAATAGATCCTGTTTTTGTTTTTGATGGGAGGCCTCACCAATTAAAGATGGATACATTGGGTGAAAGGAAAGAAAGGAAAATAAATGCAGTTTCAAAATGGGAGGCTGCAATTGAGTCTGGAGACTTGGCGGCAGCTAAGAAATTAGGGCCACAAACCGCAGAATATACTAGAGAAATGGTAGCAGAAACAAAGGAATTATTTGACTGTCTGGGAGTTACCTGGTTAGAAGCACCAATGGAAGCAGAAGGTGCTGCTGCTGTAAGATGTAGAAATAAGGAGGTTTTTGCTGTAGCAAGCCAAGATTGGGATACACTGCTTTATGGAGCTCCTGTTATGATTAGGAATCTGACTTCTCATGGAACAAGAAAATTTGGAAGAGTATTACAGGCTGAAAAAATAGTATTACAAGAAATGCTGGAAATGCATGAGATAAATTATGAGCAATTAGTAGATCTTGGAATAATGATAGGAACTGATTTTCATCAAGGAATTAAAGGAATTGGGCCGAAAACTGGCCTTAAGTTAATTAAAAAACATGGAACAATGGAAAATGTTTCAATTGAAAAAGGATTTGATTTACCTGAAAATCTAGAAGAAATTAGAGAATTATTCAGAAATCATCCAGTACACCCTCATCAATTGCCCGAATCATCTAAATCAAACGAAGAAAAACTTACACAATTCGCAAAATCTAGAGGATTTAGCGATAAGAGAATTACAAGGGCAATCACTAGACTAGCTAATTCCAATAGACTGAAGTCTGATAGTCAACCGACATTATTTGATTTTTGAAAAGGTTGCGACTCACCCTAGGACTTAATCGCCCTAGGGGAGTCTGTCGCTGCATGACATTAAGATGTCGCAGGCTAGCAAAACAATCTAGTCATCCAATTTTCCAATCAGAGAATTCCGCTGTTTTCGTCGGCATCTAAGATACCGTCTCCATCATCGTCATCATCTAGATGATCCGGCACGCCATCATTGTCGTGATCGAATTGGCCGGTATTATCCCAGCCATCATTCTGCTCAAACCAGTCGGAGAGACCATCATTATCATCGTCTAGATCGATATAATCTTGATATCCATCATTGTCGTGATCGTATCTCCAAACGCCTACAACGCCATCATTTTCGTCAACGTCGAGGATATCATCGTTATCATCGTCAGGATCAACACCGTCATTTAGACCGTCATTGTCATGATCGCGTGAGTAATCCTCACCGTTCGGTCCAATGTCGTTCCAATTGTCAATGCCATCATTGTCAATATCAAAGTCTACGTTATCTCTGACACCGTCGTTGTCATGATCATAGATGTCTGTATTTGGGTTTCCATCATTAACTTCCTCTTGGTCGTTTATTCCGTCACCGTCGTCATCATCATCATCTGCATCGTCGATACCATCGTTATCGTGATCCTCTGGGCTGGCATCCTGATTATCAGGAATACCATCGTTGTCGTCATCGAAGTCTAAGTCATCAGGGATGCCGTCTCCATCGTTGTCGTTTTCACCGTTCTGGTCTTGGTTCTCGAGCTGTTGGTTTTGCTGCTGATCGGATTGTTGACCCTGTTGTCCTTGATTGGAGTCTTGGGTCTGACCTTGTTGCTGTTGGTTTTGTCCATTCTGGTTGTTTCCATTCTGACTATCGCCAGTTTGGTCACCTTGTTGTCCAGATTGTTCTCCACCAGATTGCTGGCCTTGTCCATTATCTTGCTGCTGACCTTGCGATCCATCTTGACCGTCTTGGCCTTGTTGGCCATCTTGTCCAGATTGTGATCCTTGATCTTGGCCTTGGCCTTGTTGGCCATCTTGACCTTGACCTTGTCCTTGACCTTGTCCTTGGTTACCTTGACCTTGTCCTTGTCCTTGACCTTGACCTTGTCCTTGACCTTGTCCTTGTCCTTGACCTTGACCTTGTCCTTGACCTTGTCCTTGTCCTTGACCT
>Ga0208410_1000334_pt1 | contig 28184 bp, 22 predicted proteins | sample ETN02SmetaG_3_FD_185787 | JGI IMG/M metagenome (GOLD analysis project Ga0208410, IMG submission 185787) | Marine microbial and viral communities from oxygen minimum zone, Eastern Pacific Ocean - ETNP2014F10-02SV257 (SPAdes) (version 2) | ecosystem: Environmental > Aquatic > Marine > Oceanic ... | reverse complement strand
CCACTTGATGTGATGTCTCTAACCTTGGAAGAAGAGAACTATGTCACAGGTACTTCAGAGGTATCCATGAGCTGGAACCTGGATAACCTACCAGAGCACATCGATCTCACACTGGTAGACAACCTCACTGGTGAGATGGTCTATCTAAACAATGAGATGAGTCATAGTTTTACCACAGAGCCTAAGGGAAGCTTCAGTGCTACTTATGAAGAAGCAGTAGGGATCTATCCACTACTTGGAGATGCCCGCTTTAGCCTACAGGTATCCTACGGAGTACTAGACAATGCTCCGGTAAAGGTCATTCCAAAAGATTATGCTTTAAGTCCAGTATATCCCAATCCATTTAACCCAAGTGCTACGGTACGCTTTGATGTACCTGAAGTAAGCAGGGTAGAGCTACAGGTTTATGATGTCACCGGAAAGCTTGTAGAGACCTTATTAAATGAAAGGATGACTGCAGGACAGCATCAGTATACCTGGCAGCCGCAGGAGTTGGCTACAGGGACATATTTTTTGAGACTAATTACAGCAAACCAGACTTTCACCCAGAAAGTCACCTATGTGAAATAGGAGAGGGAAGATGAAAACCATTATTAGAAACACAATTACATTCATAGTAACCATTGGATCCATAGCACTGGCCCAAGGGATAACCCTTCCAGATGGACCTTCCCAGGCCCCTATTGGAGGCTTAGGCTGGTTGGCAGTTCTGGGTGGTGCATTGGCCTATAAGAAACTGAGAAAGAAATAAGTTCAATTTCGCCAGTTGCTAGATTTGCACTAACGGCCCTATTTATTTTTGTGGGCTGGCAATTGATCTACGATCTTTATCTATTACCAAATGGTAAACTAGATGAATTCTTAAGCTTATCTGGAGTAACGATAGCCTCAAAGGTCTTATCCTTGATGGGATTTGCTATTGAATCAAAGGGACGAATCATTGGTTGCATTGGATCACGGGCGGTTGAGATAAATAATGGATGTAATGGGCTTCAACTGTTTGGTATGTTCTCAGGGTTCATTGTTTCATACCCCGGGACATGGAAAAACAGATTCATATTGCTAGCAACAGGTTCTACTGTTTTATTTTTTGTAAATGCATTGCGCATAGCCTTTTTTGCAGTTTTTAATTCTATATTTCCAGAGCATTGGGATCTTGCTCATGATACTAGTTCCTATATTTTCTTCTATCCAGTGGTATTGACCTTCTGGTACATTTGCACACAAATGAGTAGCGAGGATTCTCCATTAGACCAATTGCAAACCTAGTTACTAGAATTCTCTTTTTTCTGGTAATGTATTTTGGTCTCATTAGACCTGTCCAGAAACAGCTAGCGTCTGAACTGGTCCTTCCCATATTCGATGAGGTCGTAAGCTTGAATGAAGATCTCCTAGTGGGTTCTCAACAGGATGATATCACCATTGAATCCAAACAAGATCAATTCTTGGATGTACGCATCAGTTTTCCATTTGGGGCTTACTACTTTTTAGTGCTTTTTACTCTTTTTGGTACAAAATGGAATGGATTAATGCGATGGATGCATGCCTACAATATGTTTCTTTTTATTGTATCGCCAATATTGGTTTGGATCTTGCTGAATGAATTTCATTGGGTTGCTCCGATCATTAATGCTCATGAGATCGCGTACAAGGCGTTATTCCTTTCTCTTGGAATGATCATATCCGCGAGGGAGGTTCAAATGATCAAGGTTGGGACGTCTATTTTTTCCAGTTCTCGTAGGGGTCTGTAGTGAGGTTCATATTGTAGTATCTCGGGTCATGCGAAACTTCATCACCTATCCAGTCAGGACGTTGAAACGTTTCGTCTTCAGATTCAAGTTCGATCTCTGCTACGATCAGCCCTTGGTTTTTTCCGTGAAATTCATCAACCTCCCATAGATGGCCTTGATGTTCTATATAGTGCCTGGTCTTTTCTATAAAGCTGGAACCACAGAGGTGTTCGAACATGTCCCTGGCATCTTCTTCTGGAATGGCGTACTCGAATTCTAAGCGGGATAATCCCTTCGTGGTACTCTTGATGGTCAAGAAATGATCATGATCTATGCTTCGTACTCGAACCACCTGACGTTCATCATTGACCATATATCCCTGTTTGACTATCTTGGACCTTGATATCTCATTTTGTGGAATGGTATCCACTAGAAATTTTCGTTCGATCTCAACTGCCATTTTCATTCCTAGTTTGAATTAAGTAAAAGTAACCAATAGAACTTAGTATCCCAGGATAAAACGGTTCTATTCCTAAAAAAGGAGCGCCCTTGATTGTCGATATGATGTACCAAGACATAGAAATAATAATGGGTATCCCCATCCAACGAACGGCCTGAGCTCCTTTCATTGCAAGCGGGTGTTTGCGAATGGTATTCAAAAATGGCAGGATCAGTCCTGGTATCAATACGGATCCTATCGCGTAGAAAAGCTGGACAATGGATGGCAAAAGATAGGCGAGAACAAGCGACAGAAAAGAGATGATGACCAAGCCTTTTCTGATGAAAGGAACCGTATCCAGTGTTCTATTATCGCTTTGTATCCTCCAAAGGATGTCACGTCCAAATGAGATCGCACTCAATAGGCCAAGAGAGTCTATCGTGGACATGAGAGTGGCGATGATTCCAGTCATGAAGAGTCCAAAAACTCCAATGGGTAGTACGTCCAATGCTAGCAGTGGAAAGGTGAGAGCAGCCTGTCCCTGTTGAATGGTTCCGACAGCGTATAACGCACACGTAATGGTCAAGCAATCAAAGATCGCCCAAAAGAGGATGGAAATTAGAATGCCCCTTTGAGCCATTTCCGGTGTCTTTGCAGCAGCACATCTTTGGAAGAACCCTGGATCGATGAATGTCCAGACTGCCAAGAAGAACCATGCCAGTATATATTGTAAGGTATTCCCTCCAAGAGGGTCCAGGTAGCTATCTGGTAGATCCTTGATCATGAGTATCGGACTCTGAATATTGTACCAGAGGTATCCCAGTAGAATAAAAAAACCTGCAAACATCAAGATGAATTGAATCAGGTCTGTCCTTACCACTGCACCAAATCCTCCATTCCAAACATATATGGCGCTAAAAATTGTGGAGATCATAAGAGCCATGCCCAGCTCCAAGCCAAACATGAATTGAATGACAAATCCCATTCCAAGCAGGTAGGGTGCCGGACTTGCCAAAAATGATAAGATCAGTGCCGACAGAATTCCCGCTCTCTCACCATACACATCTCTAAAATTATCGGGAATTGAAATGCTTCTACTTTTTCTTATCTTTGGTGCTATCCAGAAGGCATAGGCCAATGCAAAAATATAATATGGAAAGGAGAAAATGAACCAGGTCTGTATCCCATAAAGAAAAGTATTTTCTCCAATTCCAAGAATCGCACCATACCATGTTGTTACAAGCGTAGCTACAAATCCAGTAATACTCAGTCTTCTTCCAGATAAGATGAAATTCTCCTCAGAAGACTCCACGTTTCTTTTTCGAATGATGCCAACATAGATGATGACGAGGACATAGGTCCCCATGATCATCTTATCAAGAAAATGAAAGTCCATCATTCCATATGATTGAGAAATACCCAGACCCAATCATCTGATTCGATCTCTACACTATCCACTAGAGCAATATTACTGATACCATTAGATGGTGAGAAAAGCACCTCATTATTAAGTTCATGCTTGAGACCATTGGACCTGATCCTGGTATATGAATTACTTGCAATGATGGATATGACTTGTCCTTGGGACGCATTGAATCTTGATCTTCCTTTTGTGCAGTGAACTATTGAAAAATTTGTGACCATTGCAAGGTCCATTTTGTCTGAAAAGGATCTAAGAGAGAATAGAGCGGCTGTGCCGTGGTCATCTCTTAGTCCTGAAAATCCAACCAATGATACCTTTTGGATCTCATTGTCCAGGCACCATTCAAGGCCTTTCTCAAGGTCATTCTTTGATTGGTCATATAGTGTCTTGAACTCACAACCATACTCATCAGGGTTAGAGGCTAATGAATCCAGATCTCCAAGTATGTAGCTGGGTCTGTACCCCAGGTCTATCAATTTATCGGTTCCTCCATCCAAGCAGATGATGGTATCTGCATCCTTTATTACCTCGAGGACAGCAGGGTGAGTGGGAACCTCACCATTTCCAAATAGTATGATTGGTGATTTATTCATGAAAATTTCTTGATCAAATTGTAAAAAAAATAAAAATAAAAACCATTCAGAACGAATTTCATTATAATAATGAATCAACTAAATTTACCGTCTTTCCTATGAACCTAAGAAGAATTTCAAAAGCATTATTTGATTTTGATGCTCACTACCCAAGGACCATCATTGCCACGGTTATTTTCATAACCGTGCTATTGGGTCTGAAGGTATTTGAATTGGAAATGGATCCGGCCATTCGATCGGGTCTACCAAGAGATCATGAGATCGTAAAGTCTATGGAGAAAGTAGATAAGCTATTCTCAGGTAGTGACATCATTATTGTTGCCGTGGAGTCAGACAGCCTCTTTAGCGTTAATACGTTGAACAAATTGTCCTCATTCCAAGACTCTCTTGAATCCATAGAACTCATAAGCCGTGTATCATCCATATTCAATCAAAAACACATTGTGCCAGATGATAATGGGTTTGAGATCGAATCACTTCTGACAGAGATTCCATCTGACTCTGCAAGCAGACAAGATCTGAAAAATAGACTTGAGGATTCAGGAATGATTGGGAACCTTGTCTCTGAAGATTTTAGGACACTCTGTTTCATAGGACAGGTCAATTCCTCTTTTGAGTATGATGAATTTGAATTCAGAAAGAATATCTTTGAGATGGTAAATAGGTTTAGTGATCCAGAATCGTTCTATGTCTCCAGTTTACCCATAACACGTGCTACGGTCATAGACTACATGCAGCGAGATATGCGTGTTTTTACACCCGTTGCCATAGGACTCTGCATATTCTTACTCATGCTGTCCTTTCGCAGTTGGACGGGGGTTTTTCTACCGTTCTTCGTAGTTGGATTTTCAATCATTTGGACGTTTGGGATCATGGGATGGTTGGACATGTCACTTGATTTCATTGGTACGCTGATACCTGTAATGCTCGTAGCCATAGCCAATAACTATGGCATACACATTATCTCTCACTACTTTGAGTATTCACGTACTGACGAAACTGCAACTAGGGGACAGATCCTAAGAAGGACCATTCGAAAAGTGGGCATTCCAATTCTTCTTGCAGGACTAACTACTATGGTGAGTTTTCTATGTTTACTGTCTCACTCACTTCCTAGGGTCCGTGAAATGGGAGCGCTTGTTTCATTTGGTATTCTAGTGTCCTTTATTCTTAGCATCATATTGATTCCTTCTGTCTTGGTTCTTGTTCCTCGTCCTCAACATCTATCTAGAGAATATGACACGTCTTTCGTTGATGACTTCTTAATAGGAATGGGAAAGTTGTTCACCAGATATAGGGGGCCTGTGCTTGTGTCATTGTCCATCATTGGCATCTGGCTTTCTATGGGAATCCAATACCTTAAAGTAGATACGAACCCCGATCATTATTTTCCAAAATCATCCACATTGAGAATAGCAAATACCAAGATAAGTGAGGCCTTTGGAGGTTCTACGCAAATGAACATACTTGTTGAGGGAGACATATTTGACCCAAGTGTTCTTCGAAACATTGATTTGCTCACGAATCATATCAAAGAAGAACACAGCATCGTTACAAAGTCTTATTCCATCGTTGATGTCATAAAGAAAATGCACTCTGGATTTAATGGAGGAAATCCCTCTATGGAGATAATCCCAGACGATGTCGAGCTCATTCATCAATATATGTTCATGTATTCCATTTCATCTGATGGAGATGAATTTGATCTTATACTTGATGATATAGAAGAACCCTCATATACACAGATACTTTTGAGATTGCAGGCGGTGAATACCTTCGCGATCTCTGAGATCGTTGAAGACACTGAACAATTCATAGATGCAAATTTTTATGATGAATTACCAATGGAGTTGACTGGAGGGGCAACCTTGATGGGTGTAGTGAATCATATGGTCATTCGTGGTCAGTTTGTCAGCCTGATCGTCTCCGTCATCATAATTCTCTTATTGATGACCGCCATGTTCAGATCGTTTACCGGTGGTTTGTTTGCTACCTTACCAATGGCCATATCTGTAGCCATGATGTTTGGATTGATGGGCTACCTGGGTATTACACTTAATATCACCACATCACTATTGACATGCATCTTGGTGGGAGTTGGTGTTGACTATACTGTTCATTTCTTGTGGCATCTTAGAGATCATCTAAGAGATGGAGACTCTTTTGATGATGCCATAACCAATACATTCAGGATCTCAGGAAGAGGCATTCTATTTAATGGGTTCTCAGTGGTCATTGGATTTTCTGCGTTGTTATTTTCCGTATTTGTTCCCGTAAGAATTTTTGGTATCCTAGTCATGGGTTCCATATCTTTTTGTTTATTTGGTGCTTTGGCAACACTACCTGCTCTGACTAGTTTAACCAAACCAAAATTCTTGTATAAATGAACCAAGACCAAAAAGATAAGACCCTGAGCAGTATCATCGTACTAATTACATTGGCCCTGGTGATGTATCTCATATCAGATTCTGGGGCTCTAAATATTCAAGGAGGCAGGACCTTAAAGGAGTTGTTCTCATTGATGATAGCTCAATATCTAGACTTTGTTCTTATAGCCTATGTTTTTATATGTTTTCAATTGGCTGGTTTTGTAGAATTGAAGTATAAGAAAGATTTCATTATGGTATCGATTCTTAGTATCCTACTGACACCAATCTCGATTCTATTTATCCTGCAAAACGATAATGAAGAAAAGTAACCTAATAATTATTTTCACTCTTTTATGTTCCATGACATTTGGGCAAGAGATCACGGCAAATGAGGTCATGGAGCGAGTTTATTCCATTAAAAGACCAAGCTCATCTATTATGGATGTCAGGCTAGATATCACACGTGTCAAACGAAAAAAGGAAAAGACAAAGGTCAGAGAATTCATCAGGTACGAAAAATATTATGACTCTGGAAAGTATAGGTCTAAATCTTTAGCACGATTCATAAAACCAAAGATCGTTAAGGGTACTGGACTATTGAGTTGGATCCCTAGGAGTGGTCAGACCGAGCAATGGTTCTTTCTTCCAAAATTAAAAACAGCCAAGAAGGTAAAGGCAAAGGAAAGATCCAAATCTTTTTTAAATACTGATTTTATCTATGAAGATCTAGAAAGTCGGAAACCTGGTCTTGATAGTCTTACCAATATTGGTACAGAATTCATCGATGGTGACCAGTGTAAAGTATTAATGGCATGGCCAAAAAATGAGAGTGCTTATTTTTCAAGAAAGATATGGGTCAATGTCCGAAATTGGCAAATTTGTAAGGTGGAATATTATAAAAGTGAATCTGAAAAAGAGAAGACCTTGACCTTGACAGACTTTATTGAGGATAATGGGTTCATAACTGCAGGTAAGATGGTAATGGATAGGGGAGATGGAAATAAGACGGTCATGCAGGTCTTGTCCTTCAAGCCTAACGTAGGCCTAAATGAAGAGATCTTTTCAAGATCATTTTTAATTAAGATCTAATATCGTTCAATAACGAATTAGTGAACAGGCAGCAGATAGTCCAGCTCCTGTACCAATTAACATCAGCAGGTCACCTCTCTTGATCTGACCATTCTGAAGCGCCATCACCAGTGTCATGGGAACTGACGCTGCAACGCAGTTTCCAAATTTTGATACAGTCTCTAATACCTGCTCTTCTTTAAAACCTCCGACAATAGAATAGGCTTCAACAGCTTTCTTTGATGCTTGGTGTGGAATGACCCAGTCTATTGATTCTTTGTCTAGCCCCGTTTCTTTAAGGGTTCTCAATAACATCCTATATACTTGTTTACGGGCTATCTTGTAGATAGCTGGGCCATCCATTGAGAACAGGTTGTCTTCTCTTTTTGTATCGGGGTCGAGCGGGTGTTTTCTGGTTCCTCCTCCACGGACCTCAGTTAATTCTGTTCCACTGGGCCAAGTACTCATGGTATGATACAACAGCTCGCTATTTTCTTGATCTAGGGATGGTTCCAAAAGAACCGATGCGGCACCATCACCAAGAAGAGATGCACTTTCTGGTTCTTCATAATTTCTTCCAACCGTGCCCCGGTCAGAAGAAATGATTAAAATTCGTTTATATGACCGTGATTGTATTAGACTGCTTGCAGTGTGGAAGGCAGCAATGAAGGAGAGGCATGTACAATGGATGCTGAATGATGGTATACCTTCAAATCCCATTTTCTTTTGAAAAAATGTTGATGTATCGGGTATGGTCTGTTTTGGAACGCCGGAGGCATTAATGATAAGATCCGGAGGAGTACCACTATTCAAGGCCTCTTTTCCAGCGATTGCACCCATTTCATCCACATCTATATCAGATACGCGTCTCTCAAGTACCCCTGATTTTTGATGTATCCAATCAACCGATCTATTTAAGAGAGGTGCTAGTTCTTCTGAACTTTCTATTCTTGGTGGAAGATAAAGCCCTGAGCCACTTATCTTGACGTTTAACATGTAATTAAAAGAAATATTTTAATTCGAATCTAAGGTGAGAGAAATCTTCCATTTGATTGAATGGATAATTGTCACCTTCAGGATGGCTTTGGTCTCCATTGATCTTTGTTAGAGCAATCGTACCAGCGAGGTCTTGGTTTAATGAATAGGTCATTTTTAGCTCCATTAGCAGTCCACCAGAAGAATGCCTCTTGGTTGACTGGTTAGAGGAGACTTCTTTTTTTTCTGATGAGGAAGCATCTATCATAGATGTGAAGGATAGTTTCAATTGTTCATCAAACATGCTCTTGTCTAAAGTGAAAAAAAATGCTCGATCTGTGAGGATTGCAAGTGGCACCCCCATTCCGGGTGTGAAAAAATTAGATGGCTTCATCTCATCTGGGTCTATTTCTAGATTTGGAATATTGATCTCTTGGTCAACGGGTAGACTATCAGATGAGTAGGTCAGTGTGTCATGAGAAAAATATTGTGCTACCAGGTTGATCCCAAAAGGTAATTCAGTTTCCAGTTGAAAGGTTGATTGAAAATATTCTGCCTTTTCCATCAATGGATAGGTGAAGTGTAATGAGTCATAATAAACTGGATTGAATGAGCTAGGTCTTTCAATGGAATTATTTTTATCTACGGTGGAGAAATAGCCGAGGTCACACCTCAATATGAACCAGTCACTCAAAAAGACACCCCCTAGTCCAAAGACATCTGTTTTTCTGTATCCATAAACAATATCCACATTGGGAAATGAAATATCACTGCCATGACCATAGACATTGACACCAGAAAGGTTGAATGTCCTATCATATCCTGAAAAATAGGAAGCAGATATATCACCAAGACCAGTTGAATAAGTACCTTGGATCCCTCCTTCATAGGGAAGGCCTGGTATTGGAAAAATTTCAGATTCCTGTGGATATACGGGTAATTCAATTGGGAAGTCATCGTCGCCAAGTGGGATACGATTTGTAGCATGTAGAGGAGAGAAGACTGTATTGATCTTTAGGTCACCAAGATAATAATCGATTGCCATGGATAGAGTAGCCATTTTTCTCTCTATTCCACCAAAGAATAAATAATAATAATCAAGACTGCTTGGGTTATCTATGGGACTATTCTCATCAACGCTCCCCCAAGAGTGGATCTGTTTTCCGATTCGTAATTCCAATTGATCACGATAATATGTGATGTATAGTTCTCTCATATCAAAAATAAAATCCTGTGGGTCACTAGAACCTAGGAAATGGGCATCATCTCTTAAGTGATATTCGATTGAAAAATTGCCATTCAATGACATGTTATCGTTTTGTTTTTCAATGTTCAATGATGCCATTCTGTATGGGATATCAATCAAAGAGTAATCTGATAGTCTTGATATGTATGTGTAGTCAACATACCCTGAGAGCATCAAATTTGAATTGTTGGGTAGAATGCCGGCCATAAAAATGAAAAAAGCAAAAACTCCATGGTTAAAATAAATAAAGTTCTTGTTCATTTTAGTAATAAGGTCTTTTGAATTCTTATCTCTGAACCATCATAAAATTTAATGTAGTAAATCCCTGAGGCATGCTTGTATCCATTCCAAGTGACATGATGAGATCCTCTTTGAAAGATCTTTCCTTTCGAGATCACGTCAACCTCTTTTCCACTTCCATCGTAAACTAAGATATCCATCTTCCTATCATGAGGTATCTCTAGCCTTAGGTTGACTCTTGGATTGAAAGGGTTGGGATATGGTTTAGATATTGAAAATTGATAGGGTAATTTTGATTCACCGATGCTTGTACTGGTAACATCACAATCTTGTGGGGAATATACTGGAAAGGAGTAATAAAATTGATCCAAACTAAGTTCAAAATTGTTACTCTCAGACACACAATCTGGGATATTCGCACATAAATTGTTTGCTCCAATGGCAAAGTATGGGTACCCGCCGTTATCGTCACCGCTCCAATTCAATTCCATATTACAAAAGCAGTCTGGAAGAGAATCCAATTCATTATTGAAGAGCCAAAGATAGGATAAATTATCAAGTTCACATATTGAACTAGGGATGTAGGTTATTTTGTTATATCCAAGGTCAAGAAAATATAGATTAGAAAGGTTCCCTATGCTATCCCCAATAGATGTAAGAATGTTGTTGTTGATGTATATAGAGAATAAGTTGTTCATTTTATGAAATGAGTCTGGTAGCTCTGAGATCCTATTCCATTCCAGATAGAGCGAAGCGAGGTCATCTAGGTCTCCCATGTTCTCTGGTAAAAAATAGATGGTGTCATTCACACCAGTGCTATTTCCATAGTTTCCCGCAACTAAAAAACGAAGCCTTCCATTAAACCAGGTTTGAGTGCCTAGTTCAAGTGGCGATTGGTAATCGAGTTCATTTTTTATGATGATGCTATCAAGAACGTTAATGTCACTTGTTTGGAAACATGAATCACCTACCAAGATCGTTACGTTGTTTGGAAGCTCTTCAAAATAGGTCGAGGAACTATCGCACTGTGCAAGTGCACGATCAAAATAGAAAAAAGAGATTATGATCAATATATGTTTCATTTTATTTTAGTAAGACCACCTTTTCAGTCTTGAATCCATCTGCAACTGTCATCCGAATGAAATAGATCCCAGCAGCAATATTTTTGGCATTCCAATTTATTGCATGTTTACCTGCAAATGATCTTGTTTCTATCAATGTCTCAACTAGGTTTCCATTAATTCCATAGACCTCAAGACTAATGTCTTGTGGATGATCAAGGTTGAATTCTATTCTAGTGGAAGGATTAAATGGATTCGGATATGGTTTGCTTATGTAGAAGGATTCTGGTTGGGTCTTTTCGGTTTCAGTAAGTGGAGTGGTAAATCCGCTAAAAGACAATATCCTTGACCTATTTGGATGATCATCGGGCATAATATTTAGGTGAATGGGATTACCCTGATCGAGAGATGAAATATTGCCCTCGAATGATACGACCTCTCTCATTCCAGAATTTATCTCAAGGTGTACGACCTGTGAATCAAACCAACCTTGTTCATCATTGATCTGAAGTGTCAGAGAAATTGGGTATGGACCAATATTAATAATGTCATACGATATGCTTGAGGTACCAATTGGTAGGTAGATACCAATATTATCATTGTATTCCTTATAACCTTCTACCATTATACTATAGGCTAAAGGGAAAATACCTGGTGTGCGATTTGCTCTGTAAACAGCTCCATCAGGCAGACTCAAATTGTATAAGCCTTCCCAGATGACATTACCATTAGGGTCAACTTCCAATGAACGACCACCACCACCAACCGTGGTCAAAAGAACATTTCCATTATCTAATTTTTGTGCATTCCCAGATGCAAAACCAAAAAGTTCTGGCGCAAGCTCATAAGACCAGGGAATTGATGCTTGTTGGTCATCTATCTCAATCTCTATGGCCCTAGACACCGGTTGATCGGTCCCTCGAAATTCTGGCGCGAGGTTACCATTGTCAAAGGTAATAAGGTTTCCATTATCTAATTTTTGTAGACTGTGTTGAAAACTAAATCCGAGATCATTGCCAAGGGTTACGTCACCTGAGGGCATGTCTCTTCCTAGGTTCCAAACGACCTCACCAGAGGGGTAGTCTATTTTGGTTATCCTTGATAGATGCCTAGTAGATATGTAGAGGCAGCTTTCTTCCTCATCAAAGACAACTGCGTTGACATGGGTCCAGTCATAGTGGAGACTTATGTATGCCTCTGTCCATGTGCCACCAACTTGGTCATAGTCTGACATATCATAATGATCGAACACACTCCAAGACCATACTATCTCTTTTGTATCCTTATCCCACTCTACAAGCTCATCGCCCACCCACGGAAATTCAATGGTTATTCCATCTGCTTGAAATCCTAGACCTTGAAACAAGGAGGTCCATCCACCAACTGGTATCACACCCAATGAACTCGTCTCAATAATTCCAAGATAATTCCCATTTGGTAGTTGAATCATGTCATGGTGGAGGAAGTCATCATTCGGTTCTGACCAAATAATTTCACCATCAAAGGTCATTTCAGATCCAGGAAGGTTATTCTGAGTTCCAGGAGCTAGGGTACATCCAAGGATATTTCCATTATGGTTGGTGCTGTAGTATACAAAATCATCATTGCCTGAATTCCAGATCTCTCTACCATCTTTATCAATCGCAGCTGAAAAATAATTGAAGAATGCTCCAAAAACAGTGATTCCATCAGAGAAGAGTTCATCATCTATGAGATTCACTGCTGAAGAAGATAGAGGCTGGTTAGTATTGAAAGAGCGTGTATCTGACCAGGTGCCAGGCCCTTGACCATCTAGGTCGCTAGCTCTAACACGCCAGAAATAAGTGCTCTCCCATTCAATTTTCTCTCTCTCAATATAGACAAGGTCATTGGTGAAGATCTGATCCATATTGTCAGAAAATTCATAATCCTCTGCTAGCTGAAGGTCATAACCGCTGGCTTCTGGAATTTGCTCCCATTCAAACATTATGTATATGTGATCAAGATAGGCGTTGTCATTTGGTGAAATTAGTTGTGCAAATGAGATTGAAAAGAGCAGGGTTAATGATAAAAATTTCATGGTCAAATTGAGAGTGCCTCCTCCAGCCAGTTAAGTACCTCTGTTCCTTGGGTGATCCAAGCCTTGTTTAATCCAAAGTCTGGAAAATTTCCTAGGAGTTCACCATTCCAGGCATAGGTGACCATTGTCTTAGAAGTAGAGATACTCTTTAAAATCCATATGCCCGCAGCATTGTCCAGCCTTACTATTCCTGGCTTCAAGGTGTCATTTGGGTGATTAACAGAATGAAAAGAAAATGTCCAGAGACCTTTATCTTTTTCAATGGAATATTGGATAACATAATCACGACCTGCAAATGGGAAAGGCATGTCCAATACCACGTGAACAACATTACTGTCCAGTCTTCTTGTTTCTGTTACGCGTTTGAAGATAGTTGGATAAAGATCTATGTTTTGAATCATTTCCGCAACTTTGTCTATGTCTTTTTCAATTATTTTCTCTGCTCTACTAATTGGGTATCCTTCATATTCTAGCCAATCGATCTTAACAGGTTGGTCTTGTAGGCTTTTCCAGTTATTCCATGTGTTCACTCCATCCAGGTCTAATGCAAGGACATAGGACTGTATTATGATCAAAAATATAATTATTCGCATGCGTTATGATAAAAAGGTTTGGTATATCTCTCTACAATCATTCTTGATCTGGCTTTCAGTCAGACCAAATTTTTCTAGGTCATATTGATGACCACTTTGATATCCTCTCTGTTTTTCTCCGGTCTCTTGGATGATCTTAATTAATTCATCATTTTTTTCAATATCTATGAAGTCCAGAATTTCATTCATCAATGATTCAAAATCATTCATCATTACATCAAAACGGATTACCATGACCTTTTCCTTATCAATTTTGTCGTTGGTCCAGTCTTGTTGGAATCTCTTTAGTAATTCAACAAGAGCGAGGTAAAGTCTATTGATGAATCTTTCTTTCACATCACTATCTAATGACCAGAAACCAAATTTTTTATCAAGTACTCCAGTTACTAGGCTAAGTCCAGATGGAATAACGCTTAATGGATCTCGTATCATATATAGGATCTTGGCATCTCCTTGTTGTTTTTGGAAAGAGGGTAGATTGCTACTAAGGCTAAACAATTTTCCGATATATCGATCGCCATTATTGGAGATAAGGTTACGCTTCCAAACAGATTCGAACCATTTAAAATCTCTTTTTGACGTATCTCTGATATTAGGGTCTATCCAATGGAATAGGTCTTCCTCATCAAATGTCAGGAAGAATCCATATAAGAAAAACCCATCTAAGTATCTAAAAAGTAGAGAAACATCATCCGTTTCAACAGAGGTCAGACTTGTTCTGTGAGCCTCTGTTGAATGATGCCTAGCCGGGCTTATCTTTTCCATTAAAGGTAAAAATGGCCTTACCAACTTCTGAATGAATATGGAGGGATAGATCATTTGCCAAAGTTGTGATCCGGATCCAAACTTTTGATTGATCAAGAATCGATGGAGGAAGGTCGTGCCTGACCTAGGATTACCGACAATGATGATCGGATTCTTCAGTGGTTTTCTAATTGACCAGAAAAGTAGATGGTCGGTTAATTGTCCGAGTGCTACAATTGATCTAAGGAACAGTAATAATACTCCAGAGAGGATAGGAGAGAACCAAGAATTAAAATTTCTCCCGACGATTAGGTATATTCTAAATATTCGTTTGAGCATCATTATGTGTTTATACGTATGACAGTTATAAATAACTTAAGAGATTATACGAATAAATTATTTAACTATATGACACATTAAGAGTCAGATATTTAAACATTTCATTAAAATTATATTTACATTATATAAGCATATGAAAAAATTATTGATAGGTTACTTCATTTTAATTGGCTCTGCTGTTGGACAGGTATTTGATGGCATGACATTGTTTTCTCCTGCAGCCGGTGGAGGTGGAGGCGGAGGTGAATTCCAGACTTTTTTGATTGATAATGACCTTAATGAGATAAATACTTGGAGCCATCCAAGAGGTGCTGCAAGTATGCCTTATCTATTGACAGATAGCACATTGGTATATCCATATAGGGTGGAAAACCCTACCATGAACTCAGGTGGAGTTGGTGGTGGTGTCTCAAAATATTCTTGGGATGGTGAATTATTATGGAATTATGAGATCTCAAATGATACTTACCAACACCACCATGATGTCGAGCCACTTCCAAATGGAAATATTTTGGTCATTGCTTGGGAATTAAAAACAGGTGAGGAAGCCTATGCAGTTGGAAGAGAATCCATAGACAATACATTGAATGTCATATGGGCCGAGGCAATACTTGAGCTTGAGCCTGTAGGGAATAATGATGTGAACATTGTATGGGAGTGGCATATTTGGGATCATTTGATTCAGGATATTGACCCAGAGCTACCTAATTATGGTGTTATAAGTGAGCACCCTGAATTGCAGGATATCAACTATGGATCAGCAGGAAGTACTGGAGGTCCTAGTGGAGCAAATGGAGACTGGAAGCACTTTAATGCGATCGCATATAATGAGGAACTTGACCAGATCGCGCTTTCATCCAGATTCCATGATGAGATATATATCATTGACCATAGTACGACCACTGAGGAGGCCGCAGGCCATACAGGAGGGAATTCTGGCATGGGTGGGGACTATTTATATCGTTGGGGAAATCCACAGGCATATGGCAGAGGGAATAACTCAGATCGTCAATTGGATGATCAGCACAGCGTTAACTGGATACCTGAAGGTTACCCTGGGGAAGGGAACCTTATTCTATTCAATAATAATTATGGTTCCAACTCAGCTGTTTTTGAGATCGTTACACCCCTGAATGATGACGGAACCTACTCAATATCAGATGATGAACCATTTGGTCCTGAAGAACCAGTATGGATACATACTGGGCCATTTCATACCCAGATGCAGGGTGGTGCCTTTCGACTCCCAAATGGAAACACCCTCATTACAGACTGCAATGATGCTACCATATTTGAAGTGACCTATGATCATGAGATCGTATGGGCTAATTCTTTTAGTAGTGGTGCTGGACCAAGTTTCATTGCTAGAGCACAAAAATATGCAATGGATTATTTGGGTGGTGATGACTTCCCTGATTATGTAATAGGAGATGTGAATTTTGATGGTTTTATCAATATCCAAGACTTAATGATGGTAATGGATATGGTGGGAGGGTTTGGCTATGCACCCACTCTACCAGCAGACTACGATGAGAATGGAGTCGTAAACCACTCAGATTGGGGGCAACTATTGTCAGCCATAATGAGCAATTAATTTTTTTTCTTCAAAGAATGCATCGGTCATTTCAATATAATGGTCAGAATCATATTTAATTGTCACCCCATGCATCTTCCTCTTTTCATTATCCTTTCAACTTTCTGATACATTGAATATTTCTTTATCCAAAGGTAGAATCATTCAATGGTCTATTCGTCAGGCAATCGATCATTCGGTAAGAACCATTATCATCTCGATCTTTTCAACGATTCTGATGGGATATGGGCTACGTTATATAGTGGTGGATGATGACATGATGAAGATGTTGCCACAACATCTAGAGTCAAAGATAGCCTGGGATACTGTACAAGACGAATTTGGTAGTACTGAAATTATTTTTATCGGTTTTGGTCATGAGGATTCTTCTGTCTATAGTCAAAGAACCTTATCTGCCCTATGGGAATTTTCAAAAAACTTGGAGAAACTCGAAGTGGTCCATAAGGTTACTAATATTAGTACTTCGACCAGAATTGATGAAGATAATGGTTTCATGGAGATCGATGATCTTCAATCGTCAAGTAAACTGACAGGGCCTGAGATTCAAGATATTGCTAATTATCTTGATAAAAACCCCGAATTGAAGAAACAGTTAGTAAGTAAAGGAGAAAATTATCTATTAACCATTATCCAGCCTGAAGATAACTTTGGTCTAGATAGGTTTAGAAATGATGTTGTTAATATAGCTGAGTCCATTTTGGCTGGATATGAGATTCATTACGGCGGTACTGCCTATATAACTGGCTCAGTCCCTCAACTCATTCGCCAGGATGTACGATCATTGATAATGATAGGACTTATCATCATGGTGGTAATCTTATTGGCTAATCTCAGGAGCTTGAAAGCGGTTTTGATGGTCATGTTCGTGATCTTTTCATCCTTGATAGCTATGCTGGGTTTTATGGGATGGGCTTATAGGATCACTGAGTCTAATTGCTTTTTATTTGCTCTATTAAGCACATCAATGCCGATCATATTATTGACCATAGCAAACTCAGATGGTGTGCATGTCGTTACAAAGTTCTTTCGTGAATTTAGACAATCAGGGGATATTCAAAGTGCGACGACCAATACCATGTCATCCTTAATGGTTCCAATATTCTTAACAAGTATTACCACCATAGCAGCGTTTCTTACCATGACCACTTCACCTCTAGAGCCGTTGGTTGGTTATGGATTCTGCATATCTATTGGCATTGCATGGGCATGGTTGCTTAGTTCAATCACCTTACCTGCCATCATTAATATCACAGACTGGGATCCTAATAGTGATTTTATAGCACAGCCTAGCGTTTTGGAAAGACTGGTTTTAGTGATGAGCGAGGTCGTTGTTAATTATCCAAGATATGTTTTTTCTGGGGGTCTTGTACTGGTTCTGATTGGATTATTTGGTTTTCATAAGGTAAAGGTTGATGTGAATATTGCTAGTTTCTTTAAGCCTGGCACGGAGATAAGAGACAGCATGGAATTCATGGATAGAGAGATGAGTGGTACCATGGATCTAAGAGTAAGAGTAGAGGCGGATGTAAAGGATCCAAAAATATTGAATCGAATTGATTCATTGCAGTTATTTATCGAGAAAAATGAACAGGTGAGAGTAACCTATTCCATAGCGAATGTTGTAAAGCAAATGCATCGTACTGTAATGTATGATAGTCTAAAATATGAGAAGATTCCTGATGGTCGAGAAAAGGTCAATAATCTTTTTACAATGTATTATATGTCTAGTGACCAGAATGAACTTTCCTCAATGATAGACCATGACCACAGGGTATCTCTAATAACTTCTCTTAGTTCGGTCATGAGTACTGAGGATGTTTTTTCATTTGTTGGGTCCATAACGGAGTATATAAATGATCATTTCAATGATATTGATAAAGTAAGTGTGACTGGAATGATCGTTGTTATTCGCGATATGGTATTGTTGGTCATACGTTCATCATTATTAAGTATAATTATTTCAATTGTGCTCATAGGACTTATAACATCATTCTTTTTTGGTAGAGTTATCTGGGGAGGGCTATCTATTATCCCATTGTTAGGGGCTGTAATATTGAATTTTGGATTAATGGGACACTTTAACATTACGTTGAATCACGTAACAGCTATCTTGTCCTCGATAATAATTGGTGTAGGTGTTGATTTTGCGATTCATTTCATTTCACAATTTCAAAGATTATCTAAAACCTTAAATGGGAAAAATTTAACGAGTGAAGTAGTAAATGATGTGGGGTATCCCATATTATTGGATGCAGGATCCAATATGGGTTTTGGTGCTCTGATCTTTTCAGCTTTCATCCCAGTACAGTTCATAGGAGGGCTCATGGTCTTTGCCATGATATCTACATCATTGGGAACTCTGATACTATTAGCTTCATCTATACAGCTTTTAGAAAATCACATCATTGATAAGGATTCTTAATATGAGGCATATCATCATTACTCTCATCCCAGTGGTCATTTTTTCTCAATCAGGTCTTGAGATAGCAAAAATGATCAATATGCGTCCCTCACCCAAGGATATGAGTAATAAGACTGAGATGGTGTTAACAAATTCAAAGGGAAAGGCTCGGACCCATAAAATGATATCAAAGTCCATGGATGGAAATAAAAAACAGATCATATGGTTCATGGAGCCTAAAGATGATCGTGGTATCGCATTTTTAAAGATAGAACACGATGACAAGGATGATGAGATGCGTATGTGGTTACCCGCTTTCAAGAGAGTAAGACGGATATCATCCAAGAAGAGGGGGGACTCATTTATGGGCTCAGACCTGAACTATGAAGATCTGTCCACCAGGGAATTAGATAATAATGACTACAAGCGCTTGGATGATGCAAAGTGGATGGACAATGATTGCTATGTTCTAGAGACGATTCCTAAAAAAGAGTTGAGATCTTCATATGGGAGGCATATTTCTTGGGTCGATAAGAATGATATGACGATAGTTAGAGAAGAATCTTTTAATAGAAGAAATCAACTAGAAAAAGAAAAATCATTCTCTTATGAAAAAATAGGCAAATATCAATTGATCAAACGAGTGCATGTGAAAAATTTAATTGAAGATCATGCCACTGAGGTGATCTTCTCTGATATGGTAATCGATACAGGCATGAGCGATAACCTGTTTCATGAAAAGAGTTTACGGCGATTGCCAGTAGATTGATCAATTTCTCAAAGGTTTACCTTTTTTTAACATATGTTTGATTCGGTCTTGAGTCAATTCCTCGCCAGCTAGAGACACAAATGCTTCTCTCTCAATATCAAGAATATATTGTTCATCTACTTTTTTCGTAAGTCCAGCTTGGTCACCGCCGGTCAATACATATGCAAGTTTTTCACCGATCTTGACATCATGCTCAGATATTTTTCCTTGTAGCTTAAATCCTTTTAGTGCCATTGCCATTGCGGTCCGGCCACCTGCTCCTGGTAGTTTCAAATTATCATTGTATTTAGGAGGAGCATATCCACTTGCAAGTTCAATGGCCTTATCCTTTGCTGCTTTTATTAAGTGGTCACGATTCATGATGACCGTATCATTCTTTTTCAATAGCCCGAGATGCTTTGCCTCATCTGCACTGGTTGCTACTTTGGCAAATCCTATGGTCTCAAAGGTCTTCTGGATCTTTTGAAATGCACCCATGCGTCCGGTATCCTCATCCATGGCATTCAATATCATTCTGAGAGTTCCACCACCACCAGGAATTAATCCAACTCCTAACTCAACAAATCCCATGTAGGTCTCGGCTGAAGCTACTCTATGTGCAGCAGGTTGAATGATCTCTGTTCCACCACCGAGTGTCAATTGAAACGGAGCTGCGATCACTGGTCCCTTAGAGAATCTGATTCTTTGAGTCATATTCTGAAATGTTTTTACAGCGAAATTCAATGTCTCCCACTGTTGGTCCTCACTTAGTTCAAGAAATAGATTAAGATTCGCTCCTGCTGAAAAATTAGCACCCTCATGCCCAATGACCAGGGCTTTGTATTTGTCTTCTTCAATTAGATCTAATGCATGATTGATCATCTCTACATATGAGCCATCGATTGGATTGAGCCTTGGCTGAAGAATGGAATGAAATTCGACGTTTAATATTCCATCTCCCATATCATTCACACTGGCACTCAGATCTCGTTTCAATGTATGTCCAGCTGTCTTATGTAGTGCTAGGTTGAATATCTTAGGACCTTGTTTTATCTCAACTTCATTTTTTTCTTTTGGGCACCAATATGTCTTGATCCCATTTTCAATTGAATAAAATGATTGTCTCCCATGCTCAAGCATTTCCAATACCCATTCCGGTACCTTTTTACCCTCTGAAAGCATCCGATCAGAAGATCTCTTGACTCCAATAATATCCCATGTCTCAAATGGACCTATATCCCATGCAAATCCCCACTTCATTGCATTATCAATGTTGACAATATCATCAGAGACCTCTGGTATTCGATTGGCGCTATATATGAGTGTTCTGGAGGTTAACTCCCAAAAATATTCACTCCCACGATCATCGCCATTGCAAAGAGCAATGATCTTTTCACTTAATCTTTGTCTATCCTTTGCAATTCGAAAGCAATCAAATCTTACTGATCCAAAGGGTTTGTATTCACCAGTGGAAAGGTCAAGTGAGTGGATCGAACGATCCTCATTCTTCTTATAAAACCCTGATCCAGTTTTCTGTCCTAGGCGATTTGAATCTACCAATTTATCTAGAATATCAGGAATCTTGAACATTTCACGTTCTTCATCCTGCAGGGCTTTTTCATAGGTTGTCAAGGATACACTTCTCAATGTATCAAGCCCCACGATATCTGCCGTTCGAAAAGTTGCGCTCTTTGGTCTCCCAGATATCAGACCTGTGAGTTTGTCAACTTCTTCAACTGTAAAGTTTTTTTTGATGGCAAGATTTACCGCAGTCATCATTCCAAAGATACCTATACGATTTCCAATGAAATTAGGAGTGTCCTTGGCATGGACAATACCTTTCCCTAGAACAGATGAGCCAAAGGTTGATATTGTATCATACGTATCATCCGAAGTATGGTCTCCCCTAACGAGCTCTAGCAATTGCATGTATCTTGGAGGATTGAAAAAATGTGTTATCATGAATCGTTTTTTCACATCTTCTGTGAGAGTGTTTTCTAGTTCAGAAAGAGGTATCCCTGAAGTATTCGAAGTGAGTATGGCTGTTTTCTTTAAATGGGGTAGAATGTCATTGTATATTTTTTTCTTAATGTCTAGACGTTCCACGACGGCCTCTAGAATCCAGTCGGCCTCAGATATCTTTTCAAGATCCTCACCATAGTTACATGCAGTAACGAGATCAACATTCTTTGGTTTATAGAGTGGTGCTGGTTTTAGTGATGTAAGGGCTTTTTTACCTTTCTCTGCCATCTCTTGGTCCATATCAAATAAGAGGGAAGGGATGCCAGCATTTGCTAAATGTCCAGCGATCTGTGCACCCATTACACCCGCTCCTAACACCGCAACTTTTTTTATCTTATTTGGCATGTCTCAGTTCCTTTCTAGGATGGTCGCGATTCCCTGTCCTGTGCCTATGCACATGGTTGCCAGTCCAGTCTTTGAATCTTGTTGTTCCATAACGTTAATAAGGGTAGTCATGATTCGAGCACCTGAGCAACCCAGAGGATGCCCAAGAGCTATTGCGCCTCCATTTTGATTTATCTTATTAATGTCCCATCCGCCATTTTTGATGACATAGATTGACTGAGCTGCGAAGGCCTCATTCAATTCAATTACATCTATTTGATCCATGGTCATATTTAGATCTTTTATAATCTTTTCCGTAGCCGGAAGTGGACCCATTCCCATTCGTCTCCAATCAACCCCGACAACGGAACGTCCCTTGATGGTGGCTCTTATTGATAGTGAGTTATCTTCTGCAAAGGTTCTACTTGTAATAAGTACTGCAGCTGCGCCAATTGAGATAGGACTAGATGTTGCAGCGGTTATGGTACCATTCTCTAAAAAAGCTGGGCCAAGGCTCTTGATCTTTTCAAGGTCAGGTTTTCTTGGGCCCTCATCTTTATCAACAACACGCTCACCGTATATATCTATGGGCATAACTTCATTATCATATTTCCCGTTATCCCAAGCCTCTAAAGCCTTTTCATGTGATCCAATGGCAAATTGTTCCTGTTCGTCTCTTGATATGTTTCCCTCTTCTGCTAGAGTCTCTGCTGTCTCACCCATGCCAATATAATAGTCTTGCTCGGCAAGCTCAGGATGAAAGTCTGGGTTGAATCCTCCCATAGGTACTGAAAACATATCTTCTACGCCTGCGGCAATTCCAGCCTCTATGTCACCTGACTCAATTCTTGCACTGATCTGATGCACTGCATCCATTGAAGAACCACAAAATCGATTTACTACAGCGCCACCCACTGTCTCAGGTAATCCAGCCAGGATAGCAACACCTTTGGCCATCAACATACCCTGAGGACCTTCAGGGAATGCACATCCTAGAACGAGATCGTTGATCTTATTAGGTTCTATTTGACTTCTTTTCAAGAGGCCACTCACAACTTGAGAGGTGAGATCATCCGGTCTGATTCCTACCATATGTCCATTCTTCATGCCAATGGGAGACCGTATTGCATCTACGATAACTGATTCAATCATTATTTTTCCTTAATCTAGCTTTCAAAATTTTATCTTTATGTCAGGATTAAAATGGATATACTTTTTTTTCTAAAATGTATTCTGCGAGTGATCTTTTCAAGTCCATAGTATCAGTGTTTAATTGCATCTTTTTCTGTAGGTCTCTAATACTATCCAAAGTTTTGGCGGGAACATACCCTGAGAAAATTCGATGCAGACATTTAATGGCAAGGGTGTTTATCTCTAGAATAGACTCAGCTACATTTATTCTAACAATATTTGTTGTCATGGTTGGTGGCAATGTCTGTTGCGCCCTATAAATAACTGATTCAGATGTATACAGATAAGTGAACATGTCTGCAAGGGCCTCGCTAAGCTGTTGTTCATGTTTTAGGTCTTGTCCAAACTCGCAGAGTGCCTCATGGAAAATGTGCACTACCAATCTCTTTGAAGCTTCAACTCCAATCTTCTCTTTGGAGAAGATGTCTTTTTCATTGACCTTTTTTTCAGGAAGGTCTTTTGTGTTGTGTACGATATTACTCAACGAAATTTTTTCCATAAGGACGTTCTTCATCATATATCCAGTAATGATGGATCTATTGATCTCATTGGTACCTTCCCATATTTGGTTGATACGATCATCTCTATAGGCCATTGCAATTGGATATTCTTCAATGAATCCATATCCTCCAAATATTTGCATGCAGTTATCAACTACCATGGAAGAGGTTTCACTTCCATATACTTTCGCCATTGATGCCTCTATCGCAAATCGTTCCATGGCTTGTCCCATTCTGATGTAATAATCTGGGTCCTGCGTGTCTATCTTGTCAATTGCATCTTGTATCATTCCAACTGTTCTGTAGAGCATGGTGTCTGCTGCATATATACGCACGGTCATATCTGCGACCTTCCCCATTATGGAATCAAATTTTGCGATGGGTTGCCCAAATTGTCTTCTATCAAGCGCATAGGCCATAGTCTGCTTGAGTGCCTGTTTTGAGCCACCAATACCAGCTGAGCCTAATTTATATCTTCCAATATTCAGTGCATTGAATGCAATGGTGGCACCCTTGCCAACTTCGTACAATAGATTCTCAATTGGAACCTTTGCATCGGTAAATTTTAGTGAGGTGGTTGAAGAGCCTTTCATACCCATTTTTTCTTCTTCTGATCCTATGGTAAGACCTTCAGTATTACGCTCAACTATGAATCCAGAAAATTTATCACCATCAATTTGAACCAGGATCGTATACAGATCTGCCCAGCCTCCATTGCTTACAAATTGCTTCTCTCCGTTTATGATGTAATGTTTTCCATCCTCCGATAAAATAGCTGTGGTCTCTGCAGCAAGAGCGTCAGATCCTGAGGATGGTTCTGTCAGTCCATAGGCAGAGATCCATTCTCCGGACATGAGTTTTGGAAGGTATCGTTCTTTTTGCTCTTTTGTACCAAAAAACACTATGCCTAGACTTCCGATACCTGTCTGTACTCCAAAGGTACACCCAAAAGACGCAGATCCGCCCCAGCCAACTCCTTCTGTGATCAAACAGGCAGTGACCTTATCGAGATCAGACCCACCATACTCTTCAGGAGTATCAACGCCTATGAGGCCAAGTTCACCCATTTCTTTCATGATGGACCTACTAAGGTTCTCATCTAATTTTTCTATGTCACTTACTTTTGGGAGAATGGTATTCTCAGCAAAATCAAATATCATTTTTTCAATTTGACGATGTTCATCACTAAATCTTTCTCGGCAAAAGATAATATCGTTTGCGACCGATGATACCAGCCACTGTCCACCTGTATTTAGCTTGAGGTTGTCTCTAATATTCATTTAAATCATTCCATTTAGGTCTTGAGATCATATCCATTGTTATACCAAGATCATTTATGGAGATTGAACCATAAATCATAAAAAGGAACCAAGTTCTACCTGCAAAATATATAGTTCAAGTTTTATCATTCTCAGCATAAAAAATAATTTTCATATTGTTACTATTGTTATTGACACTGCTATAAATAACCCTTTAACTTATCTATTGAGATTAGGTCTCAATAACAATTAAAGATGTACAAAGATGTACTCCGGGGCTCCTGTTTTCCTTTGTTCTTTGTTCCGAAATCAAAGGTCTCTAATCCCAAGATAAAGTAGGGAGCCCCAAAATTTTTTGGATATAGTATGGCAGAAATGATCATAGTTTTCAGAGAGGTCCTTGAGGCATCCCTCATTGTGGGGATACTTTATACATACCTGAGGAAGACCAACAAGAATGAGGCAATAATTCGTCTCTGGCAGGGTGTAATGGTTGCACTGGCTGCAAGTCTACTTGGGTCATTGATATTTCAGAGATTTGCTGGAGGATTTCAGGGGCAGGCTGAAAAACTTTTTGAAGGTTTTGTAATGATCTTGGCCGCGATCATGCTTGGGACCATGATCGTTTGGATGGCCAAAAACAGTAATATTGCAAGCGAGCTTGAAGAAAAAGCCGCGGAGGCTCTTGATGGAAATAAACTTGGATATGGCATTTTCGCATTAGCATTCATTTCCGTATTTCGAGAAGGAATAGAAACAATATTATTTCTTTATGGTGTCATGATGAAGCAGGGAGGACTGTCCGTACCTCTGTCATTTGTTGGAGCTGCATTTGGAATTGGAGTTGGCTATCTAATATTCGTTCAAGGAAAGCGTGTTCCTTTAAAGACATTTTTTAATGTTAGTTCTGTCTTGCTGATATTTGTTGCTGCCGGAATGCTAGCATATGGAGTGCATGAACTAGAGTCAGCTGGGGTCATACCGAACTATGGTCGTGTCTGGGATATCAATCCACCTAAACTCCCAGATGGATCATACCCAGTGTTACATGATAAGGGAATGATAGGTGGTCTTTTTAAGGGATTATTTGGTTACAATGGTGATCCTAGTGCAATTGAATTACTTACCTGGTTAACAGCGGTCATTGGTCTGGGGTATATGTGGAAGGAGGCATCAGTATCCAAATGAAAATAAGATATCTATATATCCTGATAGGTCTTTTAGGTTTCTTATCTATACAGGGCTGCGAGGATGATCCACTTTTGGCTCCTCAAACAGGTTCGGAAGAAGAAGCAGGGAGCTATGGTAACATTGTCCCACTTCAGGACCTAGATGACGATACCAAGGTAAAAAATCCAGAAACTTTCTAACCGTTTTAATTAGCATATGCGATTCTATCTTATAAAAATTTTTATTTTAACTTTCTTTTTCACTATCATTAATGGGGATGACCATGATGTTAACGTGAATGGAACCGTTTACAGAGATGGGACCAAGATTCCTCTCCGAGGTGCAAATGTATTATTTGTCAATAATGGAGGTGATGAATTTGGTGCTTCTACTGATGTTAATGGGAAGTATGCCATTAGCAGTGTCCCTGGTGGAAATTATACTGTAACCATATCTTTTATTGGATATGATGATTATCAAAAAAGCGTTCTCATTGAAAGTGGTAAAAAATATGAAATTGATGCCATTTTGTCCATTGAACCAATTCTTATGGCGAAATTGGAAATAATTAGCGAGGTAGATGCGCCATACCAGGATCTACCAGGTGCTGCTACCGTTATGGACATGCAGACCTTAAAACTAGTTAATCCAATAGGTACGCAAGAGATGTTGGAATACGTACCCGGAATCAATGGGTTTGCCGATGATGGAATAGGAAATTCTAGAATTAGTATTGGCATCAGAGGTCTAAATCCAAGAAGAAGTTCGAGGGTCCTTATTTTGGAAGATGGCATTCCGATCCAGCCAGCACTATATGTATATCCGAATATGTATTACAATCCACCGGCGGATAGAATCGATCAGATAGAAGTGATAAAAGGAAGTGGGTCCATACTCTATGGACCTCAAACAATGGGTGGAGTTATTAATTATTTCACGCGCAGACCAAGAAGCGATTACGGTGGGATACTCAAATTCACTGGTGGTGAGAATGGATATGGAAGTCTATTTGCGGAAATAGGTGGATGGGGAAATGATAGATACAAACCAGAGATTCAATTGCTGTACAAAAGAGGTGATGGGTTTAGGCAGAATAATGGTTTTGAGCAGGTCAATGGAACCCTGAAGTTGAACGTTCGTAGTTCAGATACAAAAAATACTTACATGAAGTTGAATCTAAATTATGAAAATTCAAACGCGACCTATACTGGCCTTACGCAATGGTCATTTGATGATAACCCAAAGTTCAACCCAAAAGAGGATGATAATTTTACGGTTTACAGATTGGCATTTGATTTGATGCAGTCTGAAAAATTAAGTTCCTCATTGTCGAAGAATACGACGGTCTTCGCAAGTTATTTTGATAGGCGATGGTGGAGAGAGAATGATATTTTCATAAAAAGTAGTGACCTTGGTCTAGAGAGTCCAGACGCACAACCGTATTACAGCCCTTTTGACCTAGTACGAGTTGGAAATGATAAGGACAATTTTGGCATACTTAGAACATTCTATGTGATGGGATTGGAGAGATCATATAAAATGCAGCACCAGACATTTGGTCATCCATCCAAAATGGAGATTGGATGGCGAATTTATTGGGAGAGATTCATCGATGATAGAAAGACTGGGTTCACTTCTGATTCTGTTTATGCTACCAATGCAAGAGAGGGCGTCTATTTTAGAGGGTCAGGGGATTCATTAGAGATTCTTGGTACTAGTCATCACTATGAGACAATGGCTCTATCTGGTTTTTTAAGTGAGTCAATTGATCTAGGCTCGTGGAGCGTTAGGCCTGGTATTCGATTGGAATTATTTGAGCAGGAGAGAGTTGATAGAATGCAAGGCTCTATTTACCAGGATAAAACTATCTTTGTATTACTACCAGGATTTGCCTTTTCTAAGAGTATTGCTGGAATGAATCTGTTTGGAGGTGTTCATAGGGGTTTCACGCCGCCATCAAGCGGCGCTTTGAAGATCTTGAATTTTGGAGAGAATCTAGATGACTCAGGTCTGGATCTAGATGCAGAAAAAAGTTGGAATAAAGAGCTAGGTATAAGAGGAACACTATCCCTAATTGAATATGAATTTGCAGGGTT
>Ga0208410_1000333_pt1 | contig 28241 bp, 19 predicted proteins | sample ETN02SmetaG_3_FD_185787 | JGI IMG/M metagenome (GOLD analysis project Ga0208410, IMG submission 185787) | Marine microbial and viral communities from oxygen minimum zone, Eastern Pacific Ocean - ETNP2014F10-02SV257 (SPAdes) (version 2) | ecosystem: Environmental > Aquatic > Marine > Oceanic ... | reverse complement strand
GGCCATTCATGCAAGTCGCCAATTAAGCGACAAGGTATTACGCTACCTTAAGAGGGTCATAGTTACCCCCGCTGTTTACCGGTCCTTCGTTAGGTTGAAACCCAATTTCAGATACCGGCACTGAGCAGGATTCACCGACTATACACATCCTTTCGAACTAGCAGTCGGCTATGTTTTTATTAAACAGTCGGAGTCCTCTAGTCACTGCGACCAGCTCTCCTCAGAGCTGGCACCCCTTCTCCCGAAGTTACGGGGCGATTTTGCCGAGTTCCTTCGCGGTACTTTACCCGTCACACCTTAGGCTACTCACCTTGGGTACCTGTGTCAGTTCTCGGTACGGTCATCTCTGCGGCTTTTCACGGGACCAGGGCCTCATCCGTCTTTCGCTCACGTCTTTTCGATCTTCTCACCATGACGGTTCTCCGATCGATTATAGAACGCTTCGACACTCCATGACAGAAGTGCACGAACTAGCCCTAGCCGTCACCATAAATTGCAGAGAGGCTTACGAATATTAACGCAATTCCCTTTCGATCAAGTCGGTTAAGATTGACCTTAGGACCGGCTAACCCTCGGCTGAAAAACATTGCCGAGGAACCCTTACCCCTTCGGTGGTATGGATTCTCACCATACTATGCTGCTACTCTTCCCTAGATTCTCATATGTACACGGTCCACGAGACCTTACGACCTCGCTTCTACCCGAGCACATCGCCGCGCTACCTCATCTTCTTTCGAAGGATCAGTGTATCGGTGACCAGTTTGAGCCCCGTCCATTTTCCGGGCCCGCAAGCTTGACCAGTGATCTGTTACGAACTCTTTCAAGGATGGCTGCTTCTAAGCCCACCTTCTGGTTGTCTTCGACCACGGACGCCGTTTCTGATTAACACTTAACTGGTACTTTGGGACCTTAACACTGAGCTGGTTTATTCACCTTTCGTCACGGTAGCTTACCCACCGTGGCTCACTCCCCGCTTCTACGGCGATAACAACTTCGGAGTTTGACAGCGTACCGAGGGATTGCTCCCCCTAAATACCCAATCAGTGCTCTACATCATTATCTACCTCAACGGAGATCTACCTGCGAGTAGTCTCGCGCGGAACCTGCTATTGCCCATCTCGATTGGACTTTCACCCCTATACCCAGCTCGTCCGAGCGATTTGCAGATCAGCAACGGTTCGATCCTCCACCCAGCTTTCACCGGGCTTCAATCTGGCCAGGAATAGATCGACGGGCTTCAGGTCTCCCACCATTGACTTCGGACGAGCACATCCCGTCCCTGACCGCATAAGCGGCTGCGGACTTGTCGGTTTCCCTACGGCTTCGCAGATCAACTGCTTAACCTCGCCAATGATCAGAACTCCCAGGGGCATTTTTCGAAACGCACGAATACACGCTGCTCATATCTTCGCTTTCACGCATATTCAGCCTGTTCCCGACTGGTTTCAGGTTCTTTTCACATCCCGCCAAGGATACTTTTCAGCTTTCGATCACTCTACTTGTCAACTATCGGTCTAGAGTAGTATTTAGGATTGGAGGTTTCTGCCCCCCATATTCACGAGCGATATCCAACGCACGCTACTCAGGAATCTGTCACAAAGCCATATCATTTGCATGTACGGGGCTTTCACCCTCTATGGCACGCCATTCCAGGCGATTTCCACTTCCATGATTTAGGCTGAGACAGTCCATACCCCACATCTCTCCAAGGTTTCCCAAGGAGATTCGGTTTGTCCGATTCCGTTTTCATTCGCCACTACTTACGGAATCTCGTTTGATTTCTTTTCCTCCCCCTACTGAGATGCTTCAGTTCGGGGGGTTCCCTTTCCTGTTGAGGAATGGCGCATAGCGCCAGGAGGTCCCATTCGGCAATTCGCGGATCCAAGAGATTCATGCCTCTCCCCGCGACTTTTCGCAGCTTGTCACGACCTTCTTCGGCTCTCTAGCCGAGCCATCCCCCAGTCGGGTTGTAGCATTTTTGATTTCTACATACCCACTATAACACATTTATTTTGTGAGGACTGAACACATGTTCAGTCGTCTCCTCTGGTGTCCAGGCATATCGATTCTATCTGGTCTCTCAGAACACTTCGTCTCCCCGCGGGGCGGAGCGTTCTCGACCACTTCCCCCTGTATGTGCCCATACAAGGGTGCACCAAAAGCAGGCGTGCGACCTACCTTCCGTATATGAACGATGCGGGTCATCCCAATGGGGGCAAGAACGCAGTATAGAGAGCCGAAAAGACTCATTCATTGGCACTATCAAAAATATGTTCAATTCCAAAGGGTAAATTTTCAATAGGATTTATTGAAGATTTAGTAGGTTTTTCTTGAAAAATTTGCTTTTTTTCAGACGTTATGCCCTCAACACCAAACGGCAGGATCTCTTTTTGCAGGTCGGCTTCAACAGTATCAGATTGAGAATCCTCATTATCAGGTGAGTGCTCTAATCCAAAAGGAAGTGCTCTATTCTCAAACTCGATGTGCTTAGCCGGAGTAGATTCTGCACTGTTAGACGGTGCATGATTGATTCCAAATGGCAAATGTGTCTGCTCCTGTTTCGAATCTTGGCCAAGGCCGAATGGCATATCTACAGAACCCTTAGCATCCTGCGGATTTGTAGAATCAACCCCTACTTTTTCTTCGCTTCCACAAAGACGGCAAATACCCGATTCATCCAGAACCATGAGACATACCGAGCAGGTTTGCATAACGGCTCTACCCAATAGTGATGTTTGATGGTATCGTATTGATTAATCAAAAATCATTCCAATTCAAAGTCGGGTGGGCTAGTTGGAGGGGGGCCGTATATTAGTGGAGTTAGTGAAAGGGAGGCTACCATCATAGTTGCTACGATTGCCATTGGAATAAAATCGTTTGACCATTCTATTGCATATCTTACAACACAATATGCGGTTGCCAATGTGACGCTAAGTATCATAATCGGGAATCCGGTTTTGAAGAATCTATTGAAGGATATGTCATGGCCTGCCTCTTCTGCTAAACCAGCGGCTACTACGTTTGCTGAAGCGCCAATAATAGTGCCGTTACCTCCTAGGCAGGCACCAAGCGCTAGTGCCCATGCTAATGGGCCTAAGGCTAATCCTAGTTCAGGATTAGAGGCCAATTCAATTACCACTGGGACCATTGTTGCAGTGTAGGGGATATTGTCAATGAATGCTGAAGCGATTGCAGACACCCATAGTAACATCAAAACTGCTACCATCAAACGATTACTCTCATCGGCTTGCGAAATCGTATCAGATATACCCTCAGCAATGGCGTTGATCAGGCCCATGTATTCAAGCCCATGAATCATAATGAATAGGCCAGCGAAGAAGATTATTGTCGTCCATTCAACCGAATCTAATTGCTCTTCGACATGGTGGGGCGATGTTACCAGTAACATCAGTACAGCACCACCAATTGCAATTGTGGCCACAGTGAAAATTGGGTGATGAAAACTTGAATGGGCAAAGAATGCGAAAATGACTAGAGCTAAGATCGCTCCAGATTTTTTCAATAACACCAAGTCTTTAATTGGATACCTTATTTTTAGCAATTCGACATTGCGATGTGTTTCCCCTGACAAACCATCCATTTCCAACTTCTTTAACAGCCAAAACGAGGGAGCCATACAGATTACTACAGCCGGACCAACATGAATAATGAAATCGATGAAGGATATACCTTGGTCTGCTAAAATTACGTTCGACGAGAGTGCTTGTGGAGACAGTTGCGCCCCAATGATAATGTTAGGAGGGTCCCCAATTTGAGTTGCAGCCCCACCAATATTAGAGAACATAACTTCGGCGATAATAAGTGGAATTGGCTCAATATCTAGGACTCGGGCGATTTGTATAGTAACTGGGACAATTAGAAGAATAGTAGTGACATTATCTAGGAAGGCTGAGAATACAGCGGTGATTGTACATAGGATAATCGAAAGTCTCCAAATCGAGCCTCCACTCAAGGCATATGCTTGCACCGCAGCCCACTGGAATAGACCTGTTTTACCCAATATATCGACAATTACCATCATACCGATTAATAGACCAATGGTTTCTTCATCAATCCAGGTTACAACTGTACCTAAATCAGGACCTGGACCTTCTCCAATTGTGTGGAGCGCTAACACCACGACCACAGCACCTATTGCAGCAGCTAATGCTCTGTGCACTAATTCAAAAATAATTAGAGCATAAACGCCCAACAAGATAGCAAAGGCCACTGGAACTGCCCAACTAGGCATTTCTGGGGCCACCCATTGGTCGCTACCAGTAGTAGCACCTAAGACGCTTGGAATGAGGAAGGTGATCAATAGAGTAGGTAGAACCAACCTTTGACCTAAAAACGCCGTGTTCAATGCCTTGCTCATAAAAGAGGCTGATGTTGATTAGCATATAGATAATACTAACTTCAAGGCTTCCAAAATACTGCTACATTACCCCTATGGAAAACTAGAGATGACTCGGTCAGTTTTGCTATTTCAGAGAATAGTTTGCTTCTCTCCGCCGTATTTTCAACAACGCCCTTGTTTGCTTTTATCTTGACCAAACTGCGATTATTTAATTGATCGATTAGTTCCTCAACGATAGCAGTAGTTAGTCCGTTTCTACCGACTCTTGCAGAAACTATCAGAGCTCTATCGTTAGCCATCCGCTTTATGTGATTAGGGACCGATGTCATGGACCTTCCACCTTGTTGGTATTTCGACGATGTACTCTACCGCAATCTAAGCAAGTGAGCCTTATTATCCCCTCTTGGATTCTGACTCTAGCATTCTCTCCTGGCCTCAAAATCGTATTGCAATATCTACAGATTAAATCTCTAATATTACGTTCGGCCCTTACACCATGTCGCTTTGATACCCTGAGTAAATCTCTAGCAGCCAAGTCAGAAATTTCCTTGTCCGAACCAACTATTAATTTGGACAGATGGTTGATGGAATCTTCAGCTTTATTTTTCCTATTTTTTGAGTTGCGGCCTCTTCTTCGACCTGTCATATCCACACCTCATAAAATCCTAGAAATTGCGCGTTCAACCGAAACTCCTACTTGGTTAATCGAGGCATTCCCATCTATGCGTATTAGTAATCCTCTATCTGAGTACCAATCTGCTAACGGAGCGGTTTGATTATGATAGGCCTCTAATCTAGACCTAACGGTTTCTTCGGTATCATCTGGTCTTTGGATTAGCCTATCTTCAATTTCAGGTGGGGCCGGTTTGAATTGAACATGAAAGATTTCTCCAGTTTCCGGGTCCATCCGTCTTCCGACAATTCTATCGACAATCGCATCATCTGGTACTTCTATTGAAATTACTGAAGAAACCGTGGCTATTTGCTCGAGAGATTCTGCTTGAGGGATGGTTCGAGGGAAGCCGTCAAAGAGCACTCCTTGGCCGGCGTCATCTTCCTGTAATCGCTCTTGGATCAAGCCAATTATGACATCGTCGGGCACCAATAGCCCTGCATCCATGTATTCTTTTGCGGCCAACCCCATTGGTGACCCTGACTTTACGGCTGCTCGTAACATATCACCTGTGGATACTTGCGGTTTACTGGTAAGTTCAACTATCCTACCGGCTTGTGTTCCCTTCCCGGCACCAGGTGGTCCAAAGAGTACTATTGACCCTACCATCGACTCACCGAGTGGCTTTGTGGTCTTAAGACAGTGCCTGAGAATTATCAGGTATTCTGTTCGTACCAGAGGTGACCATAAGCCACCCACTGATCCATTGTCCAACCTTCGGGCAACCCTCCTGGTGGTAGCGGCATTGCTCCAGGAGGCACAGGTACTGGAGGTGGAAGAGACGGAGCAGATGAGGAAATAACATCTGAGATTTCATCAACACTAACCGACTTACTCAATACTTCTCCAGCTGAGCCTGTTTCTAGAGCCATCGCCCTTCTTTCGGTTTTGGAACCGGAATGAAGTGCAGAACCCTTTGGAATTAATTCCTCATCTGGACTCATGTTGTTTTCAGATTCTTTTCGCATACGTACTAACACCACACCTAACCCTGATAGGACTACTAAGAACACTATCGCAAGAGTCCACTTAGGTAACCCAAGTGATACCATCAAACAACCAATGCCACTACATGAGTCATCTCTAGAACGGGATACTTCTAGATTGATCTCGGTATTTGTAATTGTAGAAACTTCTCCATTATCTGTAGAGTTCGCCCAAATAACAAAACTCGCCAAGCCTGGTGATGCTGATTTTCGTGGAGAAGCGTACACCGTTATATCTACAGATTCACCAATTGCGATATTGTCCACTGATGTTGGTTCTACTTCAATATTCCAATTAGACAGTTCACTTGCTTCAAAACTAAATCCAGAAGGTTGGTTACCAAAATTAGTAACGGAAATTATGAATGTTCCTGAAGAGCCTGAGTTGATGTCATTCAGAGTCATTGAATCGGGGGATAATTCGACGAAAATAGAGGGTGTAATCTCCACATTTAATTGGAAAGTATGAGTTACAGTTTCCATTCCTGGAGTGATCGCTTCAACAATTACTGGAACAGTTACATCCATCATTCCAACTGGTAAATTACCGGGTACATCCAAACCAACTGTGACAAGCGCCTCACGGTTCATATCTAGTGTTGATGGAATAAGCGATTGAAAGCCACCGACCCAATCTATTGGCAGAGTCCCGATACTCCAAGTTAGAGACAACGGTACGTTTCCAGCATTTCTGACCCAAACATCAGTGGTTCCGGTCTGACCTAATGACAAGGTGAAAGTGGAGTCTTCGGATACATCAAGAGATGCGATTTCCTGAACATTAAATCGAGTTGCGTTTACAACCATATCACCATCAATTAGAGTAGTTCGAATTGTTAGTGTGTTCCTAGTATTCATCTCTGCATTCTCTGGCACAATCATCTGAACAGTAACTGTTGCAAACTCCCCAGCCTCAATCGAGAATTGTAATTGTTCGGTCGTTTGCTGTTGACCATAAACCAATTGCGCCGCCCAAGTATTCAATGAGGAGCTTACTGTCATTGTAAAGTCCATTCGAATATTACCATCATTGGAGACAATCACAGAAGTGTTAGACAAATCACCATTCAGAACTGCTCGGTCTTCTGCAAGTGCCAACGCTCCCAATACATTGCCTTCTTCATCCTCTAAATCAATCTTAAATTCATAACTCTCGAAGACTGTTACCGTTGCAATATCTGTCTTTGAGACTGAGGAATCTTGTACGGATGTAGTTACGCAGGTGATATCCTCCGTAACTCCTGCGGCTGGTTCTCCTGCATCCGCAGCCGGTATTCTAACCTGTATCGGAAGCGGTAAGAATTGTAGTCTGCTAAGTGGATCTAAAACCACTGATGAAGACCCACTGGTACCTATGTTCACAATCCATTGACTAGGGCTGTTACAACTCACTGAATATTGAGTCTCTCCATTACCGGTATTTCTTATTGATAGTGAATATACTGCAGTTTGTCCTGGTTTGGCCCCTAGGTCATTTCCAGTCCCTGCTAGAATGGTGAAAAGACCTTCAACTCTTTCTACCACAGATGTAATCCTGATGGTGTGTGAAATGGTTGGTGCGTCTTTATCAAATATATTCAAGTCATTAACGAAATTACCTGGTAAGGCGAATCTAGGGCCTGCAGGGTTTTCTAAGTCAGCATCGACATCTTCCAAAGTTAGTGTAACAATTCTTGAGTCCCCCACATCACCGGATGCTGCGAGGTCCCATGGACCTGTTTCGTTGAGTAATTTCCACCATTCGTCAATTGGGGATTGTAAAATTCCTTGTTCGTCAACCCTCTGAACAGGAGTAACAGTTAGGCCAACCGAAATAGGAGAAGTTCCTTCATTTTGTAACATGAATTCGTAAGTCAGCATACTACCTGTACTTGGATCTAATGATTTGGTCAATGCCTGTTCTAAATCGGATGGACTTGAAGGAACCGAACCATCTTCCATTAGAGGAGTTATTCTAACTCCGATTTGAGAAATTTGGACTGTTAATTGATAGTGATTATTGTTGACTCCGTTGTTTTCATCATTTAATTCAACTACCGTATCTTCAGTATCAATCCTCAATTCCAATAGATGTTCACCGGTTGTTTGGAAAACGTGAGGAAAAGATAGAGAGTTTGTCACACCGCCGCCTAAAGAAGTCCTATCGGAGGTATAGAGAATAGTTCCTTCAGTGAGGTCCTCAATCTCAATTGTATAGGCGCCACTGGCTTGTGATGCTTGGTTTCGCCAGGCGGCCTCTACTAGGACTGTATCTCCTTGCAAGGGTGCTAAAATAGAGGTACTCAATGAGCCTTCAAAGACTGTCAGGTCTGCTACAGATTGCTCTTGCAATAATCCACTAGCAACTAAAGCAAAACTTTGGGCAAATCCTCCGGCATGACCGACAGAAATAGTCCAAACCCCAGAATTTCCTGCTGGTATCTTAATTCTCTCGATATTATTCAATCTATCTGCAATTCCTCCCGTTGTTGAGTAACCATTAGAAAATACATTTCCATGATACACAGTTCCATCAGGAGATGTAGCTGTTAGGTCTAGGTCATTGACTAATTTCACAGCGCTTTGGTTTGCGATTGTAGAGGCTTCTAAATCCACCCAGGCTAAAGTAACGTCGAAATTAGTAATCGAGTCTACAGTGAAGGTGTAAACAAAACTATGTCCAGGATCTAGTTCTCGACTGTCATCGTACAATAAATCTAAATCCGTCCCATCTTCATTAGGGGTAATTGAATTTGCAACGTTAATTTGACCCCAGCCCTCCGATGGATTAGGAATATTTGCAGTACCAATATCCTCCGCCCCATTAATCAGTAATGCCTTGATTAAATCAGAACGTGGTTCGGTAATTCCAGCATCGGTTCTAAGATATTGGCGCACCATTGTAGCGCCACCCGCGGCGACTGCAGTGGCCATTGAAGAACCATTTAGGGCCATATAGAGAGGAGTCGAACCATCGGAATGGGTAGTAGAACTACAGTACTCACCTTGCGCACTACTTGCCTCCTCAGCCCTAGCTGAGCACAACATAACTCCGGGTGCCACTAGGTCTGGTTTGATTCTACCATCCAGTGTAGACCCTTTAGAGGAAAAAGAAGGGACACTCCCTTCTGGGTCTGTTCCCAAGGAACCAGTTGTTGAGGCTCCAATGGTGAGGACGTTCTTAGCTGAACCCGGCGGAGTGACAGTATTTGCACCATCTTCACCAAGATCGCCCGAAGAAAAGAGGGCTAAGAAGCGAGGATTGTCCACTATGAATGCATCCGCCGACCGTGAATCTGAACTGTATTCTCCAACTAAATTTTCGTTACCCCAAGAATTAGTTTGAATCCTGGCAGAATTCTGCCAAGCATGAGAGAACATGTCGTAAAGAGAACCCCATCTGGCTAGAATTCCCGAAGAATCCACTTCTAGTTGGTAGAAATGGAATGTGGCGGCTGGCACCATCCCCAAAGCCGAAGCGTCACCAGACCCATCTCCAAGAAGAGTTGCAGTCACATGGGTGCCGTGGCCAGAATTGCTGTCAAGGGCTGAATTGTCGGGTCCAAATTGATTGTAAACACCTCTAACTCTACCGTCAAAATCGCCATGATCAGCATCGATGCCAGTATCGGAAATTGCGATGACTTCACCGCTTCCGTTGAGAGTATTTGCAGAATTAACGAGAGCTTGGTTAATCCCTGAAATGTCACTTGCAACCGAATTATGTATTGTTAACTCGGAAGCATGGTGAATATGCAAAATTCGTCCATCCATGGCGAGAATCGGAATCCATATTGCGTTAACCGATTTTGACTGACACAGATGAGAGTCACAAATATCTCTAGGGTTTTCACTTGAAGATATAGATTTAAGATCAGATTGTAATTGCTTGAGTTCTTGGATTGACAAATCAGGTGCAGGACTAATGTCGAGATCTACAGTTATTGCTTCCCTACCAGCTATACTTGCTACCTCAGGGCTAACCCTCCATGCAATCGGAAGTTCACCTGCCCATCTTACCCCCTCCATGGAACCCAATTCGTGAAGAGTTATCGCTGAGTTGTATTGAATCGGAATTCTGATTATGATGGTGTCATCAGGAATTGATTCTATTACGATTAGACCCCTCTCCTGTAAGTTTTGTTGTAGTGTGGTCAAGTCCGCTGATTCTGATTGCACAAGGGCGAATCGAGTTCTATCTAGTGCTTGAAAATCGACAATGTTTTCTGGACCGAGAGGAATCGGTTGTAGAATAGGGTCGAAACTACCGTATGGTGAATAGATTAATCCTGAAGTTGTCTTTAATTGATGTATACTGTGTGAGGCACTGGAAAACGGCTGAAATTTAATCTCCGATTCTTTCTCTTCGCTATATTCAGAACCAACTTGATCGTTCGAACTGGTGGCAGATGTGACACCTATGGACCATCCACTCAGTAAGAGCATGAACAGGGTAATTAGTACAAGCCGGCGGTCATTCACGAGTTATTCGGAGAATTGAAGGGCTTTTGACCGTTCATGTTGATTGACCTATGGTCAAGTCAAAAAAAACACTAAGAAAATACAATCAAAGACCGTAATAGGCGTCGATTGCAGCATCGGTTTTTGCAACCGAAATTTTCCAATCGGATTCAGCCCCCATAAGTGCACGGATACAATCGATATTCTCCGGAATTACATCGCTTTCCTGATGTATTGCTTGGAAATAGTATAGACGGTTTTCGACTAATTTAACTCCGTCTTCCCAGACAAATATTTCATGTAAATCACCCCACTTTCTCCCGATGTCGCGAGCCATTTCCATTACCTCAGCGGTTGTAGTGATTCTATTTTCCTCTCCATGCATTACAATTACTCGAGGTTGTTCTTTCCACATTTCGATAATTGATTCTGTAGTCAGTCCATGCCCTTCCGGTAAATCCGCTATAATTGAATGAACATGCATTATTGTGGTGGGCACAGCAACCGCTAGTGAATTAATTTCAATTTCTGGCTTTACAGTCATAACATCTGGACCGTGATGACTTGGAACCTTTAGGACAGGTTTGATGGCGTTGATTGGACCTTTCTTTGAATCACCGGGGTCAGCTGCACGTCGTATCATGGTGCATTCCACCTTTAGCGAGCCGCAGTGCTCGTAAAGAGGCACCAAGGTTCGGGAAAGACCTGTTGTATTGCAAGATACCACTCTCGTACCATCTGCATTCAGATTTGCATCGTGGTTTGCACATGATGTATATGAGAGACCTGTGAGATCATGCTTCTCTCCACCTTGGAAAATATGTTTGACTCCTGCCGCTTTGTATTTTGCAATATTCCCGGCACCCATCTTTCCAGGTGCACAGTCGATAACGACATCAGCCACTGATAAAAGATCAGAAAGACCGCCTTTGCATTGATATCCTTGTTCGGAAAATGCCGCTATTCTTTCAGCATCATCAAATGTACAATAAAGCGGAAATCCCTTTTTCACAGCTAAATCACAGCCAAAGGACGGACCCGTCTTGGTCACCCCAATTATTTCCATGTCATCCTGCGCATCCACTGCATCAGCGACTCGTTTTCCGATTGTTCCAAATCCGTTAATTGCGACTTTTATTGATTCCATGGTTTAGCCCCATGCGCCCTTTGGACAAATTGATGGCGTAATCGAACCTCTATCAATAATACTCTTGTAGGGTGAGGCAGAATATAATCAGGATAATTGCAATAATCGGTATCTAATCACCCGTCAGAATGAAGACTGTATCCACTCCGTAGGTGTTTGGAGATAACATGCGCGACATCACCGCGAAGAGTGTCAAACTAAACAGAGACCTCGACAAAATGTTAGAACAAGCACTCCAAAGAGACTTGTTAGTACGCATAGGTTGGGGCAAGCAAGGGGACGAGAAACCAAAGAATGGAGAAATTGGAGTCATCACTCATCTACCTGAAAAATCCAGAGTTTTGCTACTAGGTGATTTGGGAGAATGTGCAGGCGCGATGAATAATGGTGGAACCTTCACTCTTCAAGGCGGTTGTACTTCAATGTTAGGCGCCTTTCAAAAATCTGGTAGAATTACTATCGAGAAAGATGCAGGAGATCGTGTTGGTCATAGAATGACTGGCGGGGAAATTATCGTCCAAGGATCTGTAGGAGACGAAACGGCAGCTGAGATGAAAGGAGGATTCGTAATAGTCCGTGGCCATGCTGGATTAGCTACTGGAGCGGCCATGAATGGAGGCACAGTTGTTGTGCTTGGAAACACCGGAAACGACCCCGGAAGGGGGATGGTTGGCGGACGCGTAATTATCTCAGGATCTTGCCCCCCTCCAGGTGATGGAGCTACGATGAGATCGATTGAATCTAGCGAAGTGGAAGAATTGGCTGAACATCTTGAACCCCTTGGGTTGTATATTGATTCTGACGCTTTGGTTATTGTGCCAAGTGAAGATGGACCTCCACAAGCCGAATTACCCGAGACCTCGATTACCGAGGGTTTCGAAGGTATCACACTAGTGCCATCGGCAAAAGATAGGCTACCTGCCCATTCCCAGATCGACACTAGTTCACCAATACATCCTGCTGGTCAAGAAGAAAATGCTACGATTATTCCTCTTCCTTGGATAATTCAATCGGAAAGTATGACCGGAATGGAGGGAAGCTACACTACAAATCAACCAGGGCTAGTAACCTCTAAACCTAGGCTTAACGACCTGATGTTAATCACAGAAGAAAACCTCCTTGACGCTGCAGGAATTATTCAAAATTGTTCCGGAATGGTTCTTGATTTAACGAAGATGCCCGCGATTAACGATGCGGAAATTGAAGCGTTGTTGGTTTCTCTCTATAGTAGGATGAAGGATGATTCTCTTGTTTTTCTTAAAGATAGTATTTCCAGAGTCGAGCATCTCTTCCGTCTAGTTGTGGATCTAGACCTTGATGGTGCACTAGTTGATGTTGCTTCGTCCGGTGGATCTAGGGCCGCAGCAGCATTGCCTAGAATTGGACTCGTTGCACAAGCCATGAATTTACCAAAACAAGGAAGGAAGATTTTACTTCAGATAAACGAGACTCCTTCTGCAGAAGACCTCCTAATCGCAGTTGGAGCAGGGTGTTCTGCTATTATAGCACCCCCTCCAAATGATGATGTTGAAACGGCGTTGGCTTGGATCGACGGGACATTAAGAGGTTGGATGTTAGAATTGGGAATAAATAATCTGTCCGAATTAACAAGACGGAACCTGCGTGCTCTTGATCATGATACCGCAGCAATATCTGGTCTACGATTAATAGGATACGACAGACCGCTTCCTATGTGGTTGAGAAACTGAGGTGTTATTCTGCCAACTATCACCTTGAGTCATTCTTTACTTCGCTCTATACAAGCAGAAAATGGAGCGGAGTACGATGCAGATGATTGGCTAAAAAGATTATCTCAAATCGGATGTGTGGTAGAGGGCAGTAATGAAGAATCAATAGAAATTGAGGTTTTTCCAGATCGACCCGATCTCCTGAGTCATGAAACTATGGCAAGGGCCGCGAGGGCTTTCTTAGAAGGAGATATTCAACAACCAACTATTGAAACTAAAGATAGCGGCATTAGATTGGACGTTGATTCTAGTCTGGAATCCGTTCGACCAATAATCATGGCTGCAATTGTTAGAGGAGTGAATAATGGAAACACCGTTGATGAAAAAGACCAATTCATACAATCATTGATGGACCATCAAGAAAAATTGCATCTTAGCCTTGGGAGAAGAAGGAAATTCTCCTCCATTGGCGTCCATGATTTATCGACTTTGAGTCCACCTTTCAGAGTGGTCACCGTACCTGGATCACACTCATTTGTACCATTAGCGACGGATGAAAAAATGTCAATCGATAATATTCTTAGTGAACATACAAAGGGAATAGAATATGCTCATTTAATGGAAGATCTAGAAGTTTACCCTGTAATATTGGATTCAAATGATGAAATCTTATCTTTCCCTCCAATAATTAATGGAGAACATACCACCGTTAGCGAATCTACTACTGATTTCTTCATCGATGTTACAGGCTGGGACGAAAGGGCTGTCGAAGCCTGTTTATTGCTAGTATGTCTTGCCTTAGCCGAGCGCGGTGGAACAATAGAACAAGTACAGGTTACTGGGTGTGATGGGCAGGTACGAATGACTCCAAATATGGAATCGAAAGAACACAGAGTTTCTGACCGATTAATTAACAGAATCCTCGGTCTTACTCTGGAAAGCGAAGATATCGCGACAGCGATTCAAAGAATGGGGGGCAATTTAGTAACTTCTCGTGCAGTTACGGATGGCGTCAACAAAGCCGAACGTTGGGCAGACCTAGAGGTGGGTGAACGCGAACACGTAATCGAAATGCCTAGGTGGCGATCTGATATAATGCATCCAATTGATATTGTCGAGGATATCGCTATCGGATATGGATACGAAAATATGCCTAACATTCTATCTTCAGTACACTTAGACGCGATTCCTTTACCATCTGCACATTTACACAGAAGAGTTCGAGAAAGTTTACGTTCATTGAATCTGCAAGAAACTCAAAGCCTCACATTATCCAACGAACGTGTACAATTTGTCAATACACGATGGGATAAATTAGCAGCGACTACAGAATTAGCAAATCCCATAACGATAGATCACACAATGATGAGACAGAGAATACTTCCAAGTTTATTACAACTATTAGCGGCAAACCGTCATCACGAATTACCACAACGAGTTTACGAAATTGGAACTGTTGTTTTGGAAACCCATAATGGGACAAGAGCGGCTTGGGCTTGTGCCGAAGTCGGGGGTGGTTTCTCAGCCGCTAAAGGATTTGCACAAGCATTCTTGAGAGATATTGGTGCAAACCTAGAGGAGGTCTTGTGGGAGGCAACCACCTTGGATGAAGGACCCTGGTTGCCTGGTAGAGGTGCTAAGATATTGGTATCTGGCGAGGAAGTAGGACAAATTGGAGAAATAGACCCATTTGTGGCTTCTGAATTTGGCCTTCGGGTTCCAATTCAAGCAGGAGAATTCGACGTCGATGCACTAGGCCGTCTAATCCCTGACCCAGTACTCTGAATCTTCAATTTCAATCATCGTCCAAAAGCGCCATCGCATCGAGGAAAGATTTGTCTTTCAGATGGCTTTTATCTTCAATCAATTCCTTCTGTTTATCCTCAGACTTCCTCTCGTACTCAACTACCTCAGCATTCTTTGCGTCGGACTTTGGTTCGGCGGGGGCGTTTTTCTTACCGAATGGCCACTTTGATGCCATGGTCTGCAAACAGCACCTCAGACCATAGTTACTTCGTTTGGGAGATTCATCAAGAAGGGGCATAAATCAAAGCCGAGAACGATGAGCGTCTCTCATGCGAGGTAGGGCATTGGCCATGGCAGTGATTCTTGCCTTACTGATTGTACCTTTAGCGCCGAGCCAGTTAAACGAGGATCCCAGTCCTTCCGAATCAGTATCAAACGACTCGACTTTTGACCTATTATTTATTGGAAATTCTTACACATCTAACAACCAATTGAATGTCAGGGTTGAGAATTTACTTAGCGCTAGTGGATTTAATCCCGAAGTACAAGCCTTGACAAGCGGAGGGAAGACTCTTGCTTGGCATGGGGAGCAAGCTGAGACTGAAGGCTCTGAATGGTTCACCTCATTACGAAACCCTCACGATTATGTGATATTGCAAGACCAAAGTCAAGTTCCAGGTTTCCCAACAAGTTCATCCTACTGGCAAGATAGTATGGAGGGTGCCAGAATTATTGATGATTTGATAGACGACAATGGAGGAGATACCTTCGTTCTGATGACTTGGGGGTATAGAAATGGTGATGAGAGTAATAGTTGGAGATATCCTGACTATGAAACAATGCAACAGCACCTAGAAACTGGTTATCTTGCTTATGCTGAAAACCTATCATCTGACCGAAGACCTGTCTTTATTGTCCCAGTTGGCATGGCATTTGAGAATATCTTTTTCTCCATTTCTAATGCTACTGAAGATGGAACTATTTTCTCAGACTTATACGCTGCTGATGGCAGTCATCCTTCAATACAGGGGACATATTTAGCCGCCTGTGTCATACATGCTTCGGTTACCGGAGAATATACGGTTGGCCTGCCAAGCACAGGTGGAATAAACGCTTCAAGAACATTAGAATTACAACAATGGGCTGACCACACAGTATTCAACACATCAGGATTGACTTACCCCTGGCAATTGGAAGATTTAGGAGTAGAATTTGGTGTGAATTCAGGTTCAATCTTCAACATTGAGCCAGGCCTAACAATAGGGGTGGCGGCTAATTTTACAAACCAGGCAGAAGTCAATACTACCGCGCTGATTGAAATTACTAGCCCTACTGGTTGGGAGGTGTCATGGGATTATCCAACAAGCCCAGAGGTAGGACACTCTTTTGATGCTCCAAGCGATGTTGTCCAGTGGGTAGAATTTACGGTAGTTGCACCGGAGGTTTCCTTCGGTTACCCTCTTGCAGATTCAATTCATGATTTTAGTGTGACCTTGATAGGAGACCATACTGGTAATCAAGATTGGTGGAATTTTTCACTTCGTTATGGTGAATGGAAGGGAATGCAAGTAATCGAAGGAGGCGGTACCGCTTCAATTGACCCAGGAGGTGTTGTTGACCTAGAATTCGTTTTGCAGAATATCGGTAATTCGATTAATTCGCTTGGGATAAATATCGCACCAGTTTACGAAAATGGCACCCCAATAGAAACACCTGGGCTATCTTTCTCCCATCAAGGGTGGACTGCAATAATCTACGACCGAATCGGTTTGGAAGACATGAATCCAGGCGAAACTACTACCGTTCGCATGCAAGTACAATCTCCAATATTAACATCTGGAAAACTAGACATGATGGTTCAATTTTGGGCAGATGGTGTAGAAGAAATTCAAAGGCTAAACCAGACTATTAGCATAGTTCCTAGATCGGGCGGAGACTTAGGTTTGACAAATGTTGACTGTATGTTTGAGGTAAAACCGGGAGATACCTGTTTAGTGGAATTATTTATCGAAAATACTGGAGATGCTGCTTACCTGTTCAACCTAAGTGTAACTGAAAAACCAGATTGGTTAGTTGTAAACATTACAGAATATACTCGATATTTAGGGCCCGGTCAAACAGTCCACGGAATCGATGTGTCTGCCTGGACGGCAATTGGACTAGAGGCCGGACTGATTGGAGAAGTCATAATAGAATTGGAGGTTGATGGTTGGGTTCCAGCAGAGGTTAGTTTTGATGTATCAATTGCGGCCGTTCATGCGTGGGATATTATTCGCTCTGATGCTGAGGTAATCGATGGAAAATTGACCGGATATTGGGAAGTAAAGAATATCGGGAATAGTCCTGACGGCCTAGTTGTAAGCGTAGAGTGTACAGATTTTACAGATTTTGGAGTTGTACCTCCGGATGAACTGAGTTCCGCGACAAATCAAGTTAGGTCATTTGAGGAACTTAATGTCCCAATCGGTGGAACTCTATTATTCGAAGTTTGGATGAATGTACCTGAAGAAGTACCAATTGCCTCAAATGCAATTCTAACTGTCGAGATTCGCTCCTTCCGAGATCCATCAGTTCAACACACTGTAGAACACTCTACTCAAATTGATGGCGCCCAGCCAAGCGAACCCATTGACTCGGATGAGCCTAATATTTTCAGCGATTTTATGCAGCGATGGTTACAAACCATTCTAATCGTAATTGTTAGTATTGTTGGAACCGTCGCGGTAGCCTTTGCAGTACGACACAGAATCGACGCCGACAGAGAGTTTTACAGAAGCAAAGACCCAGAGGTGGTAGTTGTTGAAGAAGTTGGAGACTGGATGACTAAATTTGAAGCGGGTGAAAAAGAAGAACCAGAACTCATCCAGAGCCCAACAACCGATTTAGAATCCTTTAAGCAGGAATTTATGGATAAATCAGGAGATCACTCTAGAGAAGTTTCACCAGCTCCTGAGTCAGAGGTCCTCCAAGGAGCGGGGGATTTGCTTGACGAGGCTCACGCAGAGGAGGCCATAATCGATGCAATAGAAATGGCAGAGCAATTACAAGATAGTGATTTAATTCATCCCGATAACATAGTTCTGGACCTAGATGACTTCGATGAAAGATTGAACTCCCTTGGCAAAGATTTGCGTGATAATGAAGACCCTTGATGATACCGGAACCACGTGGATAGCAACTGGATGATTGGGGTAGACGAGGCAGGCAGGGGGCCTGTAATCGGACCATTGGTAGTCGCGGCATTAGCAATACCAGCTGAGGATATTGAAATTTTATCCGAATTGAATGTAAGGGATTCAAAGGATCTTTCACCAAATGAACGGCTTCGTATTTTTACTGCAATCAATCAGCGCATAGAGGATGGTAAATGGAAATCAGGACTGATATTATGTTCCCCGAAGAGAATAGACATCAACAGTCTAACTTCGGATTTGAATAGTCTAGAAATAGATTTATTTTCAGAGGCGATTTTAGCTACAGATTTGTATTTGGATTCGGGTGTAATTCGTGCAGATGCTTGCGATGTAAATGAGAATCGATTCAGACTTCGCTTACAATCATCGTTAGGAGAAAAATGGAAGGCTTGGAGAATTATTGCAGAACATGGTATGGATTCGAAAGACCTTGTTACTGGAGGGGCCTCAATTATTGCAAAAGTTTCTAGAGACTCAGCAATCGAAGAAATTGCCACTCGAACAGGAATAGAAATCGGTTCCGGGTATCCATCGGATAAAACCACACGTTCCGCGGTAGAGAAGATGCTCTCAAATGGCAAACCGCATGACTCTCTGAGATGGAGTTGGGCAACTGTGTCCGATATTTGGCAGAATTTGCATGGAACTCCTGTTCCAGTACGAACGCAACAGGGAGGACCTGTCGTACAATCGTCACTTGATGACTGGTAAGGGTGAGAAGCGTCAAATGCCTTAGTTCGGGCCGAAGGCCCGATAGCATGGCAGACTTCAACTGGGATTCGGAGACTGTTGATACGGTTCGAAAGTATGCTATGCAAAATACAGTTGAGTACGACGGAGCTGGTCAGTCAGGATCTGTATTAGGTCGCTTACTAGGTGAAAGAGCCGATTTGAGGCCTCGAGCAAAGGAGTTGAAATCTCTGGTAGAAAAAGAGGTTGAAGCTGCAAATCAAATGGCCAAGGAGAATGGCGTTGATGCGGTAAGAGAATCTTTAGCTGCAACAAATCCTGAGGCTTTGGAAAGACAAAAACAACAGAAAAGACTTGGACTTAAACCACTACCAAATTCAATTGAAGGAAAAGTGATTTTGCGTTTTGCACCCAATCCTAACGGACCACTTACTATTGGGCACTCGAGAGGAGTTGTTATCAATTCCGAATTTGCCAAAATGTATTCTGGTAAAGTTGTACTACGTTACGACGATACCGATACGAGAGTAAAGCCACCTCTGCCTGAGGCCTATGGATGGATTGAAGAAGAATATGAATGGCTAGCAGGTAGACCTGCTGACATTGTTATTCGGGCTAGTGAACGAATGCCGATATATCTTGAACATGCCAAACAAATGCTCGAATCTGGATTTGGTTACATTTGTCGGTGTAGTGCTTTAGAATTCAAAAATCTTAGAGATAACTCACAATCTTGTTCGTGTAGAAACAGAACTGTACAACATAATCTCTCTGATTGGCAGGCAATGAATGACGGTAGTATAGAGGAAGGAGGTGCGGTTGTGAGGGTGAAAACTGACCTAGAATTACCCAACCCTGCACTTCGTGATTGGCCTGCTTTACGAATACAACACAGTCCGCACCCAATGGTTGGAGACTCATACAAGGTTTGGCCCCTACTAGATTTCCAAAGTGCAATTGAAGATCACCTTCAAGGAGTGACTCATATCGTTAGAGGTAAGGATCTTATGGATTCGACAAGAAAACAGACTCTATTGTACAAACACTTCGGTTGGGACTATCCGGAACCCCTCTATTGGGGACGAGTAAAGGTACACGAGTTTGGAGGCTTCTCCACCTCTGGGATGAGAGCAGATATTGCCGATGGGAAATATGAGGGATGGAATGATTCCCGTTTACCTACAATTTCTGCTTTGAAACGTCGGGGTTTTGACCCTCAGGCAATACGTGATTTCTGGTTAGACCTTGGATTAACTCAGAAAGATATTTCTATATCTATGCAAACCATAGAATCATTCAATTCCTCTGTGATTGATGCTGTTTGTGAGAGAAGATCATTTGTTAGAAATCCAAGGACTTTGACATTCCAAATGATTGGAACCGAACTACCTGGAAATCTGCAAATTGCTCGCCACCCACATGGTGAAATTGAGGGGCTTCGCGAATGGGAGATTTCAGAGAAATTTGTCATTGAGGATACAGATTACTCCGAACAATTGCGTTTGAAAGATTTCGCAGATATCTCAATTAATCAGAATGATGCGATTGTCGATTCTTTAGAGAGGAGTGATAAGCGCCCAATTGTCCATTGGTTACCAATAAATCAAAGTCGAATGGCTCGTCTAACTTCGCCGTCAGGGAATGGATTTAGAGTTGATGAAGGACTGATTGAGAATATCGATTTAGTAGAAGGCTCAATCATCCAATTAGAAAGAGTAGGATTTGCTAGAATTGAGAAGATTCCTGAAAATGGCCCCGTAGATTTGCTCTATCTGCATGGTTAGGACATATGCTGCCCCTCGTGCACGTGCGGCGCCTATGGCGCCGAGGTAAAGAAATAGAGTACAAACGAATCTCATAAGGGTCGCATTCAAGGATGAAAAGCGGGTCTCCCCGTAATATGGAGGGTCATCAGAGGGGTGGAGTGGTGCTAATTGTAGCACTATTGATGCTAGTCAGTATGCCCTATCCATCGATAGCTGCTGAGCAAGATGGCTCTTGCTGTAGTTCTCAAGAATTCGACTTATTTTTGATTGGTAGTGCTGACGACGGCTCACTTTCTCCATTTGATTCGGATCTTGATGAGGAATTTGATCAATTTGTAACACCTTCTATCCAAGGGTTGGTAGAAATTGGCTCTTGGGAAGTAGATTGGGGATTACAGGGAGATTACTCAGATTCTACCTGGGAATTCCGCATCCCATATGAGGTTGAATCAGCGGCAGGAATCCAAATAAATGCAACAATTGGAGTCAATATTGGAAGCACCTACTTTGAGGGAGACGCTGGTGCAGGATTATTTCTTACAAATGTGGGAGAAGTTGTAATCCCCGTGGAAGTTCTTGCTGGTGAAGTACGCTCTGGTGATAAAATAAAACTGACTTTTTCAGTCAGAAGTTTATCGTTCTCCAGCCCAGGTGATGAAGCAGGAATTCGTTTTATTTGGGGCACAGATGACTTCCCTGGAAGAATTTCGATGAAATTCCCCTTAGTTAGTATAGATATGAAAGAACCAAGTGTCAATGATAGATTGGTATACTTCCCTATCCTTCTCAAGTCTGGATTTGGAGATAGAATGTGGTCGGCCTCAAGCGGAGGCATGACAATAGCTAGCAATACAATTGCAGATAGCCCAATTGCAACTCCAACAAATAATGGAGTCGAGGTCACTTTCGCCTGGGAAATGCCTGAATCTGCAGATTCTGGAACATACATGGTCGCATTCCACCTCGAACCACAAACTTCACTTAGAATTGAGGCTAATCGGACATACGATATTGTTGCAGGTGATGGAGGATCAAATGCAGGGGGCTGGTATCCTGCGGTTGAGCCATTGAGGACTGGTGGAACGAATTTACTTGTTGATGTAAGCGCTAAATTTGATGGAGAATCCGTCCAAAGAGAAGTAACAATCGAATTTGATGGTGCTATGTCTCAGTGGGTGAGATGGGGTCTAGATAACATTGGAAACAATAGTCTCTCATCGAATAGTTGGTGGCGTAATCTAAGAACCTACTCCGACAGTGTCACTAACTCCGAATACAACAATGGACAGGTAGATGATTCAGAAATTGCTGCCTTAAACAGTCATCTAGTTGGATCTGCGTCAGATATGAGATCATTCCTTGCCAATGGATTATATCTGGACGCTGAATCTATTCTGGGGATTAATCCAGTCAATCTTGGACCTACGGAGATAACTATTGATTTGGGCCACACTAGGGCATTCAGTGCCGAGAGTGTGACTATTCGAATTGATACATCTCACAATGTCAACCCTGGAGAAAGACAGCAATTGATTGAATCATTCATCCGACCAAGTGATGATGATTTGTACACTAAGGTTGAGTTGAGAGTAGAAATTCGCTCCTCTGCTCTACAGGGCCTTGGAGGTGTTGCGGCAGAAGACATTGATGCAAAGCATCGAAGATGGATAATATTCGAGAAGGTTACAATAGAGGAAAGCGACCTAGACACCGAGGAAACATTCAGAGTTGAGTTTGTACCAACCGGTGGTGCACTGTACTCACCATTGGTCTCGGCAATGGTTTCTGTATTCATGCTAGTTTTAGCACTAGGCTTAGGAATGGCAATGACAAGGAAACGGGCCAGAGCACCTACAATGCTAACAGTAGTTATCCTTGGTGGGCTTTCGTTGGCATTGTATGTATTAGGTCTTGATATGCCATTTGTCCTTGGTGTTGTTTCTTCGAGTATGTTACTGATTTTCCCTGTCGCCCTAGTATCTCCCCGGTCGGACTTTACTGAGAGACGCGGAAGAGGGCAACGACCCAGTGCTCACGTTAATTGCCCAAATTGTGGGGAATCTAATCCAGTAGAGTCTGAAGTTAGGCCACTTAGATTGGAATGTATCGGCTGTAAATCCACACTAAGGCTTGAATGATTATTCTAATTCAGGCGATCTTCCTGTTGACAATAATGAATCGACAAATGAATGCGCTGCTAGATTGGCAGAGCCTTGTTTCCAAAGTCTAGCAGCTCTGAGAACTTCCGAGGCCAAATCACTATCCCAATTTGGACCGACTACTCTATGCCAGCCTAGTTCTTCCATCCTAGCAGTAGATGGTGTAGAGCGAGAAATGGCAGGTCGCATTAGATGTGAAAGGGCTCTAGCTTTACCTTCCATATCTAAATCAGACCACTTGGAAGATACAGCCTCCAGAGCTAATTCTTCTATCCAAGGAGTATTCGATAATTCAATTGAAGGGACCTCAGGAATTGTGGCGATTCGTACACTACCTTCTTCCACCAACATGTCCCTAAGGGCAGTGAAAACTGGATCGTAGGTCGTATCAAGCGCTGAATGTAACCAATTACCAGAAATCAGCCACGGACGTAAACTCCGAACACGGAGACCATCAGGAGCTAATGACTGAGCGATTGCATGAGCCTGTGCAACCGTAGTCAATGGCCCTCTTCTGGTGTCACCTGACGAGGACACTAATCCATCTACAAGTGCTAAACCAAGACTTAGACGAGGAGGTTCTGAGTTATACTCCGGACCAGTATCTTGAGCCGGTCCCAAAATGTGAATCCAAGAACCGTCTGAAGGTGACTCCAATTTAAATCGCCGACGATAGGGTAAGCCAAGGTCGAGAAAGGCTGCTTCAATTGGAGCAATAGAAAGGGCGCCAATAAGAGATGGAGCGGCCAGTAACATAACCGGACCATCATGTACTTGGAAACCGGAGACTGCCCGGGTCAGGCAGGGAGCCACTGAGGAAAATGGTTCTGACTCAAGCAGCTGCCGCATCGTGCCTAGATGGAAAGGGGGGGTTCAAATCTCCATCGCTTTGCAATTATGCAATTACTACGAAAAATACGTTTTAAAACTCATTCGACCATTAGTCGGAGTTGATCTCTCTTGTAGGCCCAATCAGAATCAAGTTTTCCTGTGCCTCTGTAATACTTAGCCAAACGACGAATTCTAGACTCTGTTAACTCTAATTGTCGACGATTGTGAAGATCCTTGTGATTAGTGTTTAGATGGTCTATCATTCTCAATGCTTGTCGCATCAGATTCATCATATCTTCCGGATACTTTCCTCCTACTCCATTTCGTAGTAGAGTTTCAGATATTCTCTCACCAGTAACCAATCTGACATCTGGAACAGCATGTTGGTCACGAAGTATGGTGCCAATCATTGCGGTAGGGTGACCCTCTTCAGATAGCTTCAAGATAATATCCTCAACGGTCTTTTTATCTGATTCGGACCACTTTGGAGCATCGGAAACATTCGGCTTGTCCGAGCCGCTCTTTCCTTTGCCTTTACTGTGCATTCTTGCCACTTAGGTCACCTCAAGCGGCTCGCCGACCTGCTGCTCCTCTTTAATCGCTACGCATGTCACCCAGAGGGTGTTTAGTCAAAGACGATGTTTGGCCTTGGCCAGTCTACCCGGTCCATTAGGCCATTCCCATTCCGATGCCTCAGCCCTCGCGCTACCTACCAATGTGCCATCTTGGAAGACTAGAATCTCGTCTCCAGTACGAATATTTCGGTCCGCCTTCGATACATTAGTGGAGAATATATCTCCGCGCCAATCAAAATTAGAAATCAATTCAACTCTTGGCAAAGCATTGCAGGCATCTAATATTGGTAATGCCGCCTTTGAGAAAGAGAATCGGCCTGAGCGAGGATTCCATAATGCAATTTGTGTTCTTTCCTTTTCAATACGGAATATTGGCGGTCTACCACTAACTTTTGTGCCTTCCAACCAATCATCAGTGCCGTGTTGGAAACGGGAGGCTGACTTGAGTTTCTCAAGCCGGTGAAGACTTTCCTTAGGGTTTTGCAAGCGATATTCTTTGCTGGCGTCTTCTATGGCTTCTTGGAGGTTATTTAGTGAATTCTGCGAGCCGGCAGAATCACCCTGCCGTGTGTCGATAACATGAACTTTAGGGATTTCTATATCTATTCCTGAATGGTTAATGACTAATTCAAATTCGTTCCTAGTTGCATATGAACGAACCATTTCACGGATGACCTGCAATTCATCGATATCCCAATCTCCCGTAACTGGAATATCATAATGAGCAGCTGGCCAGAAATCTTCTAATTCTCTTGGGACTAAACCTAATGGTGCAGTTACCATGACTTGATTCACCCCCCTTGTTGGGATCGCTCTTTGGAATCTGCGATGTGATTGAGAAAGGCGATATGGTTTCTTAGCCGAACAAGGTAACAAGACCATTACCTTGCTTTGATGATTTGGAGGAGTATGTAATTGTGATACTCGTCGCCTCCAGTTTTGGATTAGTGGGTCGTCTCTACTTGAATAAGAATGACAAAGTAGTCTAGTCCCTTCTTTAACCACACTCTCTAGTGCAGCGGAACCCGCTTCGATACTTGCCTTCTCAGCCATAATTGAATCGTGTCTTCGAAGCCTCTCAACGGACCTTGGACTAGACAGTGCCTGTCGTTCTGCAAGCTGGCGAATAGTGCCTTCTCTTATGGCTGAACGTGTGGCTCCAAGGGCTCTTTCCCATGCCTCAAGTTGAGTTTGTAAATCAGATACTTCACCCGCTGTCAACTCGGGTTCACGTGGTCCATCTTCGGTTAATATTACCCCTCTTGCAACTGCTTCCTGAGACCTCGAGAAATCAAATAAATCGACACCCATCCATGAGAGTAAAGCACAATTGTCAGGACCGCCTATTCCCGGAGTCCAGATGAGTGATGTAGGGAATCTCCTCCTAATTGCATCTAGTGCTTCAACCAATTTACCTGGGCGCTCTGCAAGTTGAGGTGCATCGATGAGGGCGACGATGGATGGTTCTAGCGAATCTTCCAATAATTTCTCATCATGATTCAGGGATTGCCAAGAGACAGGTAATAACTGACTCCCAATCGATTTTTGACCACTATCGGATTCTACTAAACTAGAAGGTAAAATAAGCCCTTCCTCAGCATTCCAAATTTCCGGTTTTCCGAATGGTAAACATAAATCACCAAGCACTTCCATGGACATTTTCGCTGGAATTGTGCTTGATTCTCTCTCTATTCTAAATGCAGAAAATCGAAGAGAAATTTCAGGATCATTTGCGGAAACTATCAATCCAGGAGTCCAGGAAGACGGTGAAGTTCGGTCGCCAAGAGCGAAAATACGTGCAAACCGCCCTCTTGCAGCAACGCTGCGCGCCAGCGGTCGCTCATCAGCACCGTCTGTCATCAAAGCCTCTAACGATGCCGTTCGCTTGAAGGATTCTAATGGGGAAGCCGGTCCGGAGGGCCGTGAGCCGGACCGCGAATGCCATTTTCGTACTTTTCATATTCCTTATTGGAGGCGTTTCTCATGCAACCGCTCAGGATAGTGAAAATACGGTTACACTAATCGAAAATTCAAGCGACTTTGACCAACCTATTCCAATATTCATAAAGATCTGGTGCCTAAAGTCATCATGCCCAGGATTAGAACTCAAAGTGACGACTTTGGATGAAAATTACACCGTCTCGGACCCAAATCGAATAGAGATTTCCTTCGTAGCTTCAGGGCAGGTCGATATTCTAGTTATTGCCAATAGTGAAAACTCAATGGAGGATTTATTGTTTGAGATGAGTCAATGGATAAATACAAATTTTTCATCGATGATTATTGAGGGTGATGATTGGCTGGATAATATCCCCAGCCCGGGTATTACCGTTGATCAAGAACCTGTAGACCCCACCTGGGATTGCCCCATAGATACCTGTCATAATATTCACCCTACTGGAGTCCATTGGGTGATTGGGTCTCTTATCGGCGGGTCTGATAAAGATTCAATCGAAATTCTTGGTGATGCAGGTGATATCATCGAAATGCCAGTGCCCGTAATGCCTGAATCTGTTGAAATCGAATTTTGGCTTAGAAACGATTCAACAAAGACATTGTTGGAAGCGTTTGAACCCGATGAAGATGGTCAGTTCCGGTTCGACTACCCAGAAGACGGACATCTTTGGCTAAGAATCAAGCAATTGCCAGAAAATGGATTTGCAGCTTACGGATTTTACATCCTACGGCATTCCCCTGATTTGGAGTCTTCCTGGGGGGAATTGGCTGCTGATTGGGGAGAGCGCGATCCAATTCTATTTCCAAGTGAGACCCAGACCCTTAGGGGCTGGATTTCATTCAGTGACACAGAAGGTGATACCATTCGTGTGGAATCTGCTAGTAGAATGGGGCTGTCAGTAAATTGTTGGGATAGGTTCGAAAAAGTAAATTTCGAAGTTTCCCTAATTTCTTCAGATGGAACTGTATCTGATGTAGATGGTGGTTGCACAAATGCAATTACTACAAATGTTGACACGGTAGCTCTTGAGTTTCGTATGACTTCTGAAACTCTTGCAGAGTGGAATATCGCATTAACAGAGTATCCAAAAGGGGATGCTGGGGCAATGGGAGATGCACCCGACAGGCTATGGGTGATTTCTGATGATTTCTCAAATTGGCCTAACGTTTCTTTCAATCAAACAATCGAAGCCAGAATGTCTGGGGATGAATTTGTAGATGTTTTTGCCTTTGAGGTGACCTCTGCTAATGGTTCTAAATTACATATCGATGCCGACCTTACCCAGCCGGTAACTTACCAGATATTTGTGCTAAATCAAGAAACCTGGTCAATCGAAAATGCCTCTAATGGTGGATTAATCGACATACCTTATGGTATTCACGCAATTAGGGTTGAGAAAATCGGTGATGCTAGTTTGACCTATTATGATTTCAAACTCATTGATGATGGAGAAATTGTCGAAATTGACCCTGGACTATTCACCGATCAGTCGAACCTGTTTACTGATTACTACATATTTGCAGGAATTTTCCTACTCGCGCCGGCTGTACTGGTTATTTTTTGGAATCGAAATCGTTGGCGAGATGGCATCAACCAAATTGAAATCGAACAACATGAATTACGTAGATTAAGACGATTACGTGAACGTTTGACTGCCCTACTTGCAGAAGAAGATACCAACGAACAAGTAATCGATTCTGCTCTTCACCAACTAGGAGATAGTCCCTGGCAGGCTGTAGTTGAAGACTGGGGGGGGCCTCTACTTAGACACAATACAGAACAAGTAGAAATTTGTGCTTGGAGAATAAATGAAGGAAAACACACCATGCTAATTGGTATTCGCATCGCCGAATCGCCTTGGGAGTTGGCTGCAATGCGAGTATATGCACCAGAGGGTGCGAACGTAAGTATCGCAGAGGTATCGCCTAAACATCTCTTCAATGGTGATGAAATATTCTTGGATACTTTGTCACCTCTGACTAGTACGTTCCTAAGATTAAGCATCTCAGGGGAGCCCTCGAATATTGGC
>Ga0208410_1000332_pt1 | contig 28289 bp, 19 predicted proteins | sample ETN02SmetaG_3_FD_185787 | JGI IMG/M metagenome (GOLD analysis project Ga0208410, IMG submission 185787) | Marine microbial and viral communities from oxygen minimum zone, Eastern Pacific Ocean - ETNP2014F10-02SV257 (SPAdes) (version 2) | ecosystem: Environmental > Aquatic > Marine > Oceanic ... | reverse complement strand
ACGCCCGCGCCCGCGCGTCGGATTCGCGCAGTCGCCTCGCGCGTTCCACGAGCGCCTCGTCCGCGACGCGTCTGACGCACGCGTACGCCGACGTCGTCAGCCTTCTCGCCTCCGTCACCGGCGCACCGATCGTCGACATCGGCGCTCTGGGCGCGTCGCCCTCGTCCTCGCCCTCGGATTCCGTCACGACGTCGTACAGACTCGATCTCGGCGGCGGCGCGCGCGGCGGCGCGGCGGCCGTCGTCTTCCCCTTCCCCTTCCCTCGAGTCGTCTTCACCGGCGGCGGTCTCGCCGCCGCGAGCACGCTTCTCGGAAGTCGTCGTCGCTTCGCGCTCGCGCTCGCGCCGGCGTCGCGCGTCGTCGCGTTCGACGCCGCGCCCGTCCCATCGTCGTCATCATCTTCATTCCTCTCGACGACACCGTGTCGGTCGCTCGCGCGCGTCATTCGACGCGGTCCACCGCGGCCGTCGACCACCTCCTCGTTCACGTGCCGTTCGTTCGCGCGCGCATGTCCACGGCGCGCGCGACGCGTCCTCGCGCGTCTCGCGATGGCGCGCATTTACGCATGTCACCGTCAGTCCCCACCGCGCGGCGTCGGCGTCGACCGCGAGCGAACCGAGGAACGAACGACCGAACGAACGATGGGAGTTCTCGCCCCGACCGCGTCCGTCGCTCGCGAGGCGGTGAAGCCTCGCGCGCGCGTCGTCTCGCGCGCGTCTGCGCCACCGCGCGCGCGCTCGGTGAGGGTCCGCGCGCGCGCGCCCATCGCGCTCTCTCGCGCGCGCGTCGCCGCGTGCGCCCAGGTTCGAGAGCGCGAGGAGGAAACCATTCCGTCCGATGATTTCAAACCCGAGGAACTCAAATTCCAAGACATTGTCTCGCTGTGGGTGACGCAAATCTTACAGACGTACGGGGACGCCGAGAGTAAAGATAACGCGCCCGTGTGCGAGGGCGTCATCGACGACTTGGTCGGTGGGCCGATATTTTTGGCGCTGTACCCGTACTTTCGTCGGTACGGCGGCGTGTTTAAACTCGCGTTCGGGCCCAAGGTATTCATGGTGCTGAGCGATCCCGTCGTCGTGCGCGAGGTGCTCAAGGAGAAGCCGTTTTCGTTCGACAAGGGCGTCTTGGCGGAGATTTTAGAGCCCATCATGGGCCAAGGGTTGATTCCCGCGCCGTACGCGATTTGGAAAAACCGTCGTCGTCAACTCGTGCCGGGATTTCACAAGGCGTGGCTCGATCACATGGTGGGTTTGTTCGGACACTGCTCGGGCGAGTTGGTTCGGAATTTGGACGCCGCCGCCGCCGCCGGGGAGACGGTGGACATGGAGGAACGATTTTGTTCGGTCAGTCTCGACATCATCGGTCTCGCCGTGTTCAATTACGATTTCGGATCGGTGACAAAGGAATCTCCCATCATCAGCGCCGTGTACAACTGTTTACAGGAGGCGGCGCATCGAAGCACGTTTTATTTCCCGTACTGGAATTTGCCCTTCGCCACGGATATCGTCCCTCGACAGCGCGAGTTTAAACAAAACATGGCCGTCATCAACGACACGTTGAATGGATTGATCGCGCAGGCGCAGCAATACGAGGGCACGGATGATTTGGAGGAGTTGCAAAATCGCGATTACAGTAAAGTCAAGGACCCGTCGTTGTTGCGTTTCTTGGTGGACGTGCGCGGCGCCGACGTCACCGACGCGCAGCTTCGCGACGATTTGATGACGATGCTCATCGCCGGACACGAGACGACGGCGGCGGTGCTCACGTGGGGATTATTCTGTCTCGTGCAAAAACCTGAATTGATGAAACGCATTCAGGCGGACATCGACGAGGTGTTCGGGGACGACGATCGCGCGCCGACGTACGAGGATATTCAACGACTCGAGTCGGTGCGCCTGTGCGTCGCCGAGGCGTTGCGTCTCTATCCCGAACCGCCCATTCTCATTCGACGGTGTTTAGAAGACGTCACCCTCCCCAAGGGCGCGGGTGATCGAGAGATCACGCTCATCAAGGGCATGGACATCTTCATCAGCGTGTGGAACCTGCACCGATCGCCCGAGTGTTGGGAAAACCCGGACGAATTCGATCCGTTTCGATTCAAGCGCCCGTTCGCCAACCCCGGCGTGAAGGATTGGGCGGGATACGACCCCGATTTATTGACCGGTCTCTACCCGAACGAGATCGCGAGCGATTACGCATTCATTCCATTCGGCGCCGGCGCGCGCAAGTGCATCGGCGATCAATTCGCCATGCTCGAGTCCACCGTCGCCATGACCATGACGCTTCGCGACTTCGACTTCGAGCTCCAAAAGAACCCCGAAGACGTCGGCATGGAGATGGGCGCCACCATTCACACCGCCGGCGGTTTACCCATGAAAGTCACCCGACGACGACGATGACGACACCACCGCTCGAGGAAGCATTTTTTCAACATCAAACACCGCTTGTACATCACGTCCCGTCCCTCGAGGTTTCCCCGCCCAACCTCTCGCGTCGCCCATTTCGCCCATGTTGCCCATCCAGGTCCATCCATCCATCCATCCATTCATCCACGCGCGATCGAGCGTCGCGACACTCGACCGCGCGTCATGGCGAACGACGACGCGAGCGAGATGATCGCCACGCGCGAGGAGATGAAACGCGCCAAGCTCGATCTCGGGTACAGAGACTTTTGCGCGCACTTGCTCATTCCTCTGAATGAGTGCCGACGGCGATCCCTCTACCTGCCGTGGAAGTGTGGACGCGAGCGTCACGTGTACGAGAAGTGTCAATACAAGGAGTGCGTGCGAACGATGCGCGACGCGAGGGGGTGGGCGACGCGGGAGGTGGAGGACGCGCGCGAGGGGGAGGCGAGGTTTGGATGGCGATCGAGCGCGAGGATGACGGCGGTGGGAACGCGCGATCGGACGACGAGTGAGGACGCGGAGACGCGCGCGCGGAGGTGTCGATGCGCGCGAGGACTGACGATGATGATTTCGCGTCGTCGGTGACCAGGTACATGAAACGCGTGGCGTCCATGAAGGCGTCGAAGGAGTGAGAGTCGGGACGCGCGAGACGAAGACGCGAACGCGCGCGGTGTAATGTATAAATACGGCGAAGGATGAGATGTATCGTGAGAGTTTCTTTTCGACGCGCGCGGTGTGGTGTTACAGCGGTGCGCGCGGGGGGGGAGGGGGAGACGACGTCGATGAGGATCGAGTCGGCGTCGTCGGGGACCTCGCGCGCTCGAAGCCGCTTGACCGACGACGCGTCACGAAAGATACTCCATCGCGTCGTTCGCTTCCCTCGCGCGCGGCTACGAATGCGACGAACGAACCGTTACCGTTCTCACGCCTCGGTGACGCCCGCGGCGTCGAATACTTCTTTTAAAGGCGCGTGACTCCCGGTCGAGACGTCGTACGACGCGTACCGCAGGACGCCGTCTCGAAACACAAACGTTCCGCCCTGCTGATACCCCTGCGACGGCTCCGGCGGCAACCACGGTTTCCAACGCCTCAACACTCCGAGTAAATCCTTCGCCCCGTCTTTTCGCCATCGTCTCAGGATGCTCTCCGGCGTCGATTTCTCTAAAAACGTCTCCCTCGCGCCTTTTCGCAGACGCAACGCCGCGTACGTCGCCGACGTCTCGTCCGCGTGCACCGATTCGATCGGGAAATCGTTCTCTCGCGCGAAATCTCGCGCCCGATCCAAGACACCGATCGACACGACGACCAAGCGCACGCCATCGCGCTCGAAGCGCGGGATCGCCTCGCGAGCGAGCTCCACCGCCCGCTCGCTCGCGAAAAATCACCCAAAACTTCTGAGAAACGTCACCACCGTCGTCCCGTCCTCGTCGACGAGGTCCGGGACGGTGACGCGCGCGCCGTCCACCGCGCGCGTGATTTCCACCCCTTTCAACGCGCGAAGCGGGTCCGCGGGAGCGTCTCGTGGGACGTTCACGCGCGTCGCGTCGGCGCGAACGCGGTCGATGACGTCTCGAGTCCCCGCGCGCGTTCGTCGTCCTCGCGTCGTCGTCGACACGCGCGAGCGCACCGCGCGCGAGGTGAGAGACGACGACGACATCTCGCGTCGACTCGCGCGCGCTCGCGCTCGGTGTCTTCGCGGTGGCGAGGTGTGAGGGCGCGCCGACGTTTTCCCGATTGTCCCGCACTCACCGCCGGTCGGCGTCCCCGACGTCGTTTCTCCCTCGCGCGCGTCCCTCGCGCGCGCGCGAGGACGCGCGCGATGTCCATTCGAGGCGTCTCGCAACTCCGCGCGCTGCGACTCGTCTACTGCGACGTCACGGGGTCGTCCCGAGGGACGAAAGATTTCATAACCTCGGGCGGGTGGGACGAATTCATCGCCCGCGTCTCCGCCTCCGCGCCCGCGACGACCACCTCCGCGACGAACGAGATACGGCGCGGGTGCGATCCCCACGTTCGCGCGTCGTACGCGAACGGGAACGAAAAGACGGTGGGATTGAAGAATCTCGGCGCCGAGGCGGTGGCGACGCACTGCGCGTGGTTGGCGAGCGAAAAGGGCGCGCGCGGGTCGAAACCCATGCGACGAGGACGACACTTCACCAAACGACCGAGCGTGCAGGGACGATGGACACCGTTCACGTTCGGGAGCGGGGTGCCGTACATCGACGCGGAGACGACGAGGGAGTGAGTAGAGGAGAGAGGGCGCGCGCGTCCCGGAGGCGCGTTTCGCGAGCCGAGTCGCGCGCGCGCGTGTAAGATTGATTTTACGTGTTCATTCGAACCGCGCGCGTCGCGAGCGGTCACACGTGCGTTGTATCTCGTCGAGCGCGATTCCATCCTTTGCGCTCGACCGCGCGTTCGTCGTCGAGTCGTCTACAAACCCGGCGCCCGGTGGGCGTCCGGGCGCCCGCGCGCGTCATAATCACCCTCGTCGACCATGCGCTCGCGCGCGGTCGCGCTCGCGCTCGCGCGCCTCGCGCTCATCGCGTCCATCGCGTCCGCGGTCACCGCGCGTCCGCTCGACGCACCGATTCCCGCGCGCGCGTCGTCGTCGTCGTCGTTCGTCGTGAATCCTCTCGTCGAGGTGGTCTCGACCGTTCGCGCGCGCGACGCCGAGACCGCGACGACCGTCGACGGGCGTCGCGTGCGAGGGTCGACCGACGCGCGAGAACTCGCGCTGTGCGCGTGCGCGTTCACGACGAGCGCGAATGGGCTCACGTGCGCGCGCGAGGGCGCCATCATCGCGGGATTCGAGGCGAGCGGAGAATACGCGGGACGAGACGGCGACGACGCGGGACTCGTGCCGCTGTCTCGAGCGATATGTTGCGTGCCGTGCGTCGATGAGAGGGGGGAACCGGAGGGGGTAAAGGTGAGGGATGTGTTCCCGGGGGTGACGGGAGATGAGGACGGGGAGGTGGAGGCGCGCGCGTTGCGAGCGATGAGCGTCGATTGCGTCCCGGCGAAAGCGCCGAGGGGCGACAGAGGGGGGGCGATGTGTCCGCAGGGAACGTTTTTACAAGGATTCGAGCGGGTGAATCGGGCGTCCGGGACGCGCGGTGGTACGTTTAATTACCCTAAAGATGTCGGGGAGTGTTGCAAGGTGAAGTTTGTGCTTCCGAGCGGGAACGCGTTGGGCGTCGACGCGTGCGAGTGCGCGGCGGAGGACGGCGTCGACGCGTCGTGTGGACAGACGAACTCGCCGGACGCGGTGGCGGCGAACGGTGCGGTGGTGACCGGGTTCGAATCCGTCATCAGCGCCATGGGTGCGCTCGGATCGCCGATGCTCGTACCGGCGACGCCGCTTCGGTGTTGTAAGACGTGCGTGCGAGACGACGCGACGCCGCAACCGCTCGACGACGGGTGCTCGCACTTGAATCGATGCAACGGTCACGGCGAGTGCGTCATCGATGGACACTGTGAGTGTCACGTGGGATGGACCGGTGACGATTGCGGCGAAGTGGACGAGGGATCGGACGGAATCTATGGACAATCGTGGCAATACGCCGTCATGTTGAGCGGCGTCCTCCTCGGATGTTGCGCGCGCGCCATTCTGTGCAGACACGTCGAACAGATGAACATCATACGCGCGCAGCGTTTGATGATGCAAGAACCGCTGATGCGTCGACGCGAGGAGAACACGGTGATGGATGAGTGGGAGGAGGCGAGCGATCTGAGCACGTCGGAGGAGAACCTAGACTCGGACGACGAAGAAGGCAACGGCGAAGGCTCGCTCGTCGATCCCGTCGCCGCGCGTTCCGACGACGACGACGACGACGACGCGAACACGGGTGAGATCCCACTCGCCTCCTCCGTCGAAGTCTCCGAAGACGACGCCGGCGAAGACGACGAAGAAACGGCCGGCGCCGCCAAAAAGGCGTCGAAACGGCGCAGCGGCGTCCCCGGAAGCGAGTGCGTCGTCTGCATGACCGCCCCCGTCCAATGCGTTCTCATTCCCTGCGGACACGCGTGCATGTGCCGAGGATGTTCTCGCCGCATGCGTCGATGTCCCATCTGTCGCATCGTCGTCGACCGACGACAAAAATTGTACATGGGCGCGTGACGCGCGTCCTCTTCGCCCAAGGCGCTTGTAACGAATAAGAGACATAAAATCACGCGCGCGCACCCTCCGCGCGCGTCACCACCGCACGGCCCGAACCGCACCACCCCACACACCGCATCGCGTCCGCATCTCTCGACCATCCTCTCATCCGCGCGCTCGGACCTCTCGCGTTCGGGTCGCGTCCCCGTCGCCGCGCGCCGCGTCTCTTCCCCCCACGTCAGCACGTCAGGGGAACCGAAGAGTCGTGCGCGCACACGCGCGCGCGCGACCTCGCGCGCACGTCGAACGCGCGAGGTCCGCGATCGCAGTAATTCGTGTCGTCCGATCGACATGTCCGTCGTCTCGGCCGCGCGCGCGTCCGGCGATGAACTCGCGTCGTTCGACGTCGCGTGGGTGCGCAAGAAGAGCCAAGATGGATTTCTCATCTTCCCTTCCATCGGGAAATCGTGGTACGGTGACGGCGGAGACGGCGCGGGAGACGCGCCGGCGTCGAGCGTGTTGGCGATGTATTGCGTGTTCGACGGACACAAGGACGCCACGGCGATGTTGTTTCTGGAAACGCATTTGGGAAAAAATGTGGAGCACGAGTTGCGTCTTCTCTCGGCGGAGGCGAGGGGTAAGGGCGGGCGAGAGGAGGACGAGAGCGCGCTGGAACAAGCTATACGACGGGCGCTCGTGCGAACGGAGGGGGAGTACGGGCGGAGTAACATGAAGGGGTGTTTTTTTTGTCACGGACGCGCGCCGGAGGGCGGTTCGACGGTGGTGGTGGTGGCGTTGCAATGCGCGGCGGCGGGTCGAGATGGGCATTCGTTCGCGATCGATCTGGTGTGCGCCAACGTGGGGGATTCTGGGGCGTTGATGCTGCCGCATCCGTCCGAGTTAGAGGGAATGACGCCGGAGGATCGCGAACAGCACGTTCGACTGAACCGAGAGCACAACCCGGACGACCCGTTCGAGGCGAGACGTTTAATCAGCGCCGAGTGTCGATTGGCTCGATTGCGCACTCGCGAGGGCGACGAGGTCGGGCCTCTGAGAGTATTTCCGGGAGGGTACGCGGTGTCTCGAGCGTTCGGCGATTTCGATCTTTCCGCCATTGTGTGCGAGCCAGAGTTTACTCGCGTGCGCATGCCAGAGAAGGGATGTCGTCTGCTCGTCGCCTCCGACGGCGTATTTTCAGCTTTAACGGACAATAGCATCGCTTCAGAGTGCTCGCAGTTCATGGACACGGAGACGTGCGCGGATGGCATCGTACAAAAAGTTTTGGAAGTTCGCGGCGTGCACGACGACATCACCGCCGTCGTGGTGGATTTACCACCCATCGCAGAGATCCGAGACCACGTGCGAGCGTCTCGACCGTCGGCTGGGCCCATTCGGAGGCTGACTGGTTTTAGCAAAGCGCCCGAACCGTTGTCACGGGAGCAAGAGATGGAGATCCAGGAGGCGGAGAGCGTCGACGTCACGGTGCACCAGGGGAGAAACTTTGGCGATTTTTCAGCCAAGAAGATATACGATGAATTCGACGTTCAAGAGCTCATAGGTCGAGGTATTTACGGCTCTGTTCGTCGAGCGAAGGATCGCCTGACGGGCGACGTCGTCGCGGTAAAATCTATTTTGCGCTCTCGCATGGTGGCAAGCGCCATCACGGACGAGTGCGACGTGTTGCAAGTATTGTGCGGGCATCATCCGAACTTTCCGGCAAAGTTTATGATTTACGAGGATCACCCAAAATTGAAGAGCGAAGTGACGCACATCGTCACCGACTTATACAGCGGGGGGACGATGATTCAGGGGATATCTTCGCGCGGTTTGTTTGACGAAGGCGATTGGTGCGTCTTCGCGAATCAACTTCTCGGAGCGGTCTCTTTCATGCACTCGTTGGGCGTGGCGCATCGAGATTTGAAACCAGACAATATCATGCTCAAAGAACCGTGGTCGCCCAAGCCGGGAAGCATACCGACGCTGAAGATCATCGATTTCGGTAGCGCGACATTTTGCCTGTCCAACGAAACAATGCGAGGCCACGTCGGGACCAAGTTTTTCAGCGCTCCCGAGTGTCTTCGGAGGAAGCCGTACACGAAGAAATGCGACGTGTGGTCCGTGGGAGTGCTTCTCATGGTACTGCTCAAGGGTTTCCCGTCCGGTCTGGAAGTCGAGGAGCAGTGGTGCTCGCTGCAGCGAGGCGAGGAACCGTCGTTTCCATCAAGCATTCCGAAGCATTTTATCAAGCTCATCAAAGCCGCTCTCGTCATGGATCCCGCACGACGGCCGAGTTGCGGAAGCATTCTGAAAGCCGCAGACGAATGGCTCGGTACTTCGTTCACGCACAACAGAGTCTTCACGAGTCCCAAGAAGAGCCGTCCCGCTCGACCGTTATCGTTGCCGAAAGATTTCAAGGCGGCGTACGATCTGCACGTCGAAAACATCAAGGCGACGAGCGTCGTACGAGATCAACAGGAGGGCCATGAAGAGGAAGAAATTTCGGTGTACAAAGGCAACAGCTGGCAATTAGATTTACGCTTAGAAAAAGGTGTGGTGCGAAGCCCCTCTGGACGTGCGCTCGACGTCGTGGAAAGTTTGAGCACGCATAACAACGTGCTGATATATCAGAGACACGTCACGGACATGTTGAGCGTCGTCGCGACTCCGATTGAAGTTCGACGCGTGATGGAAAACATCAACTCGAAACTCCAGGGGCGATACCAGAGTACAAAGCGAAACGAACACACGTGGTGTCCCGCGCTGATGTTGGAAGAAGCCGCGAATGATACCGGCGCCGTCGACGTCTTGGCGCAACTCAAGCTTGCGAGATATCTCACCGGACTCCCCCCGGAGGAGTTATTGATCGACATGAACACGCTGTCCAATCTCGACACGCTGCACGAGCGTCACAGACACGTCTTCGACGCCTTCTCCGAGCACTCTCCCTCTTCCTCGAAACTCAACGCGGCCGAGCTGAGCGCCATGGACGGCGAGCGTCGTGTAGTGCAATCTGAAGCGCATTCGGACATGGTTCGCGCCATGATCGCGCGAGGATTGAGTTCGTACGATCTCACGAGTTACGCCAAAGAGCCCGCGGAACCGTCCGAGCTCACGGTGCGAGGAGGAAGCGCGTGGTTCTTCGAGGACTGGAGCAACAGCTCGGGACCGAAACTGGAGCGACTCAAACCGAACAAGTCGTGATTCTTCTTGTGTATGGAAACTACAACGCGCGTATAAACATATTTCCGCGCTCCCGCGCGCGCTCGCCATCCCCCCTCGAACGCCGCGACGGCGCGTTCGCCTCTACATCCCGCCCGCACCCTTCGAGTACGCCTGCAAGACCACGTGCGAGATCATCTTCGTCGCCTCCACGTACCTATCCGTGCACTTCCCCAGACACTGCGCCTCCGAGCTCGACATCGTCGACGACGGTTTCGTCACGCACTTTTGGAAACACTTATCCCGCACCGTCGTGAAGAACTCCTGCGCGTACGCGTTCGCGAGCTCCGCCTTCACCTGTGACATCACCATCTCGGGATTTTGTTCGTGCGCCATCTCGCCCGTTCGCCGTCCCGCGCCCGCGCGCGCGTCGCCGTCTGCCGTCCGCGGTGGCGTTCGTCATCATGACTCGAAATCCACGCCGTCCCGCGATGCGCGCCACACGACGCCGCGCGCGCCCGTCGTCGCCATGGGCCGACGCGCGCGCGATACCGAGGACATCGACGACGCCCTCGCGCTGCTCAACGCGCAGACCGCGACGCTGGACCACGCCCCACGCGCCGAGCTCGCATCGGCGGCGCCGCGCGGCGGCGCGCGTGACGCGACGGAGAGACGCCGCGCGCGCGACGACGGCGATGGTGACGCGCGCGACGACGCGCGCGGCGACGAGGATGTGTTCACGGAGGCGGCGATCGAGGCCAGGCGCGCGTCGTACGAGCGAGAGATGCGCGAGCGGACGAAGAAGTATCTCGTGGGCGCGCGCGTGTCGAGCAAGGGCGTCGCCGACAAGAAGACCAAGGCGACGCTGCGAGAGAATCAAAATTTAGCCGAAGAGGCGGCGAGAGCGGCGGCGACGCACGAGAAATGGTTGTTGGCGGATGAGGTCGGGTGTTTGGAGGCGGAGGAGGGGGAGCGGACGTATCAGTATCAACAGCGGGATATCGCGAAGAACGTCGACGCGAACGCGGCGAATAAGGCGTTCGATTTGGACGTGCCGGGAACGGGAAGGTACTACGTGGATTATTCGCATAATGGACGAGAGTTGTTGTTGGCGTCGAGCGTAGGGGCGCTGAGCATGATGGAGTGGCAGAGACATCACATGATCAGTGAGACGGACGCGCGAGAGACGGTGCGAGACGTCACGTTTTTGCACAACGAGCAGTTTTACGCGGCGGCGCAAGACAGGTACACGTACATTTACGACAAGCGCGGTTTGGAGGTGCACTGTTTGGACGATCACATGCACGTGAATAAACTCACGTTTTTACCCAAACACTTCTTGTTGTGCTCGGTCGGGACGCAGGGCATCTTGCGATGGCAAGACACGACGTACGGGAAAATCGTCGCGCAGTATCGCACCAAACTCGGCGAATCGAACGCAATGACGCACAGTAATTACAACGCCGTCGTGCACTGCGGGCACAAAAACGGTACAGTGACGCTGTGGAGTCCGAACCAAGGCACACCGTTGGTGAAGATGCTGTGTCATCGCGGTCAGGTGAAGGGCGTCACCGTGGACAACTCTGGGAAATACATGGTCACCTCGGGCGCCGACGGACAAGTAAAGGTTTGGGATTTACGCACGTACAAGCCCGTGCACGCGTACTATTCGGCGCAACCGTCCGACCACATTCAAATATCTCAGCGCGGTCTTCTCGCGGTGGGTTGGGGGAGCACGGTGCAAATCTGGAAGGACGCGCTCCAGACGAAGCAAAATTCTCCTTACATGAAGCATCAGTTTTCGCACGGACAAAAAATCAACTCTATGAAATTTTGCCCGTACGACGATATTCTTGGCGTCGGACACTCGCGTGGATTCACGAGTTTACTCGTTCCGGGCGCGGGTGAACCGAACTTTGACACGTACGTGGCGAATCCCTTTGAAACGAAGGGTCAACGTCGCGAGAACGAAGTTGCGCGATTGCTCGACAAGCTTCCATCAGAGACCATTCAACTCGACCCCGATTCCATCGGTAAGGTTCGCGCGGTGCCCAAGGAGGTTCAAATCGAACGTCGCAAACAAGCGGTCGACGCCGAGTTGTCGGCGAGGAAGCAGAAGCGCGAGAAGAATGAAGAAAAGACGAAGATGAAGGGTAAGAACAAAACATCAAAGAGGTATAGAAAGAAGCAGCTCAACGTCATCGATGACAAAAAGCTCGCAAAGATGGAGGCGAAGCGGATGCGCGAAGAAGGAATCACCGAGAAGCGCGGTCACGTGGCGGCTCCCGGGGAATCAGCCGGGGCCGCCTCGACCGCGCCTGTAGCTCCGGAGAACGTATCCAAGGCGCTTCGACGCTTCTACAAGTAGCTCGTGTAAAAAAAGGACTGATAGGACTGATTCATCGCATGCTAATGTTTTTCGTCTCGTTACAATTATTGTTCTATGTGCGCGCATGCCTCTACAGGCCCGCGCGCGCTCTGTTTTTATATATCTATTCCGTCAGACGTCCTCCCATTCGTCGAACATGTCGTCCACCGCCTTGTCTACTTCCGCAGCGACTTCGTTTTCGACCTTGACCTCTTCTGCCTCCGGTTTCGTCTCTTGTTGCTTTTGCAGCGCCGAGAGAAGCGCCTGGAGATACTGCTCTTGCATCTCAGAGTTTGCCGACGGTTTCGAGTCACCATCCTTGCCGTCTTTGTCGGCGTTCTCCTTCTCCTGCGCGGCGTCCTCCTTTTCGAAGGCGTTTCGCGTCACCCACTCGGGTTGAACCTTGATGGCGTCCAACTCGGCTTGTTTTTGTTGTTCCTCCGCCGACGATCCGAGCTCGACGACGAACTTCGTCTCTTCCAAGTGTACGTCCAACGCCGCGCCACCGCGTCTGCCTCCACCGCCTCCGCCCCCGCCACCCTTGTTTTGCGAGTACCGCTTTCTCGCCACGGCCCACTCCGTCAACGTTCCGTACAACGGCGCCGGCGTTCGCATCGCCTTGGCTAACTGCGCCTCCAAAGGCTTGAACTGACGCTCGAGTTCGTTAAATCGTCTCTGTAAGCTCTCCTTCGTCTCGCGCGCCGCTCCTTCGGGCTCCGGCGCACCGTCTTTCCCCGCTTGTTTCACCTCGCTGCCGCAATTCGCGCACTTAAAAATCATCTCCGAGGGATCCAACAGCGCCGCCGCGTCCAAACTCGAGTACGTCTTCCCACAAAACTCAGCCGGTCCGACGCACACGTACACTTCGTGCACCTTTCCTTTATCCACCGCCTGTCTCGCGTATTTTTTAATCATGTGCAACCTGTACCTCGTCACGTCCAACGCGCGTCCGTAATTCAACGAACACCACGTCACCGTCTTCTTCACCTCGGGAGCGTCCGTGATCCCTCGCTCCGCCAACGCCTGCGCCCTCGCGCGATCTTTCTCTCGCACGTGCGCTCGGGACACCAGCTTCTCTCGCTCCAGGTACGCCATCAACTTGCGCACCTGCTTAAAGCTCAACTTGAGATCGCTCGCCAAATCATCCTCCCTCGTCCACGTGCGTCTCGTCAGCGCGTCCACGACCACCTCCACCACCCTGGGATCGTCCAACTTTGTCTTCTTATCCACCACCGGCGCCTTGACCGCCGTGGGCGTCGCACCGACGACGTCCATCGACGTCACGTTCGTCGCGACCGCGCTCGCGCTCGTGGGCGCCCCTTCGTTTCCACGCGCGGGCGCCGCGTTCAACCGCTCCTTGGCGTACGACGTCGCGTAAAACGCGCGCGCCGTCATGCGCATCAGCTTTTTATGCTCCGACATGGCGCGTCGCGACGACGACGACGACGCGCGCGCTCTGCGGAGGAGGAGGACGACGATCGGCGAGAACGCACGAGAATTTCATTCGTTTGCGAATCGTCGACGATCGGGGACGACACAGCGACGCGCGCTCGGACGGGAGCGATGACGACCGAGTCGCGAGGCGCGCATGAACCCGCGCGATCGAAATTCTCGCAGCAGCAGCTCCCGGCGACGCGACCGGTGCTGTCGCCGGCGTTCACGGGGAGGGTGGCGATCGCGCTGGCGGTGGTGTTCCTGAGCGTCGGTGGGGCTGTGTATCGAGACGTGCGGGATTTGACGGTGTTGGAGAGGCGATACGACGATGAAGCGACGTGTGTGAATGGGTTTTTCCCGACCGCGGCGGAGAGGGCGATGCAGAGGTCGTACGCGGGGGCGGGGACGACGTGCTCGGTGACGCTGCGCGCGAAAAAGGCGATGAAGGCGCCGGTGTTCGTGTACTATGAACTGGGAAACTTTTTTCAGAATCATCGCGCGTACGTGAGAGATGTGGATTACTTTCAACTCAAGGGGGAGGCGAGTCAGGGGTTGTGCACGACGCACATCAAGACGGCGAGCGACGCCGCCATCGTCCCGTGCGGCGTTCGAGCGTGGAGTTTCTTCAACGATAGTTTCGCCATCTCGGTGAATGGACAATCGATGGCGTTGGATGACGCGGGGATCGCGTGGAAGAGCGATCTGAAGCATCGTCTGGGATCGTACGCGCCGGAAAATTTGAACACGGATCAAGCGACTCGCGGAGGCGGGCAAGTCACCGGTTCAACCGTAGACGAGAACGAACACTTCGCGACGTGGATGCGCACGCCTGCGCTGAGCACGTTCCGGAAATTGGTGGGGCGATTGAATACTGATATCCCCAGGAACACCGACATCACGGTCACCATCGACAACCGCTACAACATGTACCCGTTCGACGGCTCGAAATCGGTGGTCATTGCGACGAGCGGACGATATGGCGGTTACAACATGACGCTTCCTATCATGTACCTCTCCTGCGGTGCGTTCTGCGTCGTGTTGAGCGTGTTGTGCCTGATCATGTCGTGCTTTTCGAACAAACGCGAGGATGTACGTGTCGAATAGCGCGGCGGGCGACGTTTTGTAAACATATCGCATATCATTCACAAGCGTCTATATTCTCCTACTGTAGCGAGTTTTTCTCATCTTATTCGGTACATACAGGTACAGCGCATCTCATCGAGTGCTCCCTATCACTAACGTCGTCGTCGTCGCGATCTTTTCTCGTCCGGGTCGACGCCAACTTCTGCCGCTTGATCCGTCGCGGCTCCCACGGACGCTGGCTTGGCGCTCTTGCGTTTGCGGGCGGGAGTGCTCGCGGTGGTATTTTCAGACAGAGGTCCGGGCGATGCCGGCGGCGAGGACACGACGACGAGCGCCGTGTTATTGTCGATTTCATTGTATTCTTCCTCACTCTCGTAATCGTCGAATTCGTTTTCAATGTCGCGATCCCCGACGTCAATGATGGCATGTCGTCTCGCGTCTCTCTCCGGCATGGAACGCGTCCCGGCGGCGAAAGACAACTTGGTTTGTTTCATCGGTTTGCCACCCTTGGTCTTGGCGGAAGACGTCGACGCCTTCGAACGCGAACGCTTTTGCGCCGCTTTCGTCTTGTTCGCGGCGTTGGAAGTGGAGGTGATGGGCACGGATCTGACGATGACGTAGCCGCGCGGCAAATGGCTGTAATCCCCGAGACCCGGTTGCGCGCCCTCTTTCACCGGCGGTCCGCTCGCCATGAACGCCGTCGTCTTGTACAATTGCGTCGGATACACGATGTGACCCGGGAACTTGCTCGTGTCCCATCCTTTCGTGCCAGCCTGATCGTTGACGAGCAGCAAGGCCAAATCGCTCAGAGAGTAAATCAAATCCGAGTTACTCGGCGTCACCTTGTCGAGCGTCGTCTTTAAACGTCTCAACATTTTACACGTCACGGGAATGGCGTCGCCGTTCGTACCGTGCGTCAACGAAGAAATCGCCGCGGACAGAATCAATTGCACTTGGTGCCACTTCTGACCTCGATCCTCCATGCCTTCCTCCGCCGTCTTCGGCGCGAGCGGATGACGGGTGAGAAGGAACACCATGTACACGAGCACGTACTCGGGCATGTGCACGATCAAAAACTTTGAAGTGTCGTCCTTTGACTTTTTCGCCGCCATTTGCGCCGCGACAGCCGTGGATCGCTGACGCTGCGCCGCTGTCCAGGTCGCGAACGTATCGCTCGCCACGTCGCGAACGCTCTTGTCCTTGTCGACGAGCGCGGTGGCGAGCGTGGCGGCCCACATCATCGGTAACATGCGATCGCTCGGTCGAACGACCAGACCCTTCTTCAACTTTTCGACCATTTCGCGCCGTATCGTCGCGGCTTCGCATTGATGCAAGAACAAAGACACGCACACCCACGCGTCGGGCTTCACTAACCCGATGGCGCAGTTGCGGGAGATGCTCACCATCGCCTTGCACGCCGTGAAGCGGAGGTGCACGCCGTCGGCGGCGGAGTAATCCGAAAACACGCCACCGTCCTTGTATGAATTCGGATCGGCGTAGCTATGGAGCAATTCAATGGTGCGAATCGTGAACGACGATTCGACTGTGCCAGCCGTAGATTTGTGCGAAGCGGCTCTGGCGAGAGTCTTGAGACCGAGCGCTTGAACATTCGTGAGGTCACTCACCACCCCGACGGCGAGTCGTTGCGTGGGTGGCGGTCGAGTCAAAAGCGTGTGCGTTATGTATTGTTCCACTTCGGCGAGCTGAAGCATGAACGTCTGCTGATAGAGAGCGCCGATCGTACCGATCGCTCCGAGCACCGCCGGTAAATCTGCGTCAGTGACGACATCCTCGGCGAGAAGATCGACAATGTGAAGGTAGACCTCACTGAGTTGACCCGCGGTTGCACCCGCGACGATATCGACCGAGTCGATTTGTTCCCCGAGATCCATCTGTAAAAGTCCGAGAGCCTTCGTGGCCAACTTCGCTTGCTTGCGATCGCCGGAGGTGCACTTCGCCTTGAGTTTTCGCCAAATAGATCCTCGATGCGGAGTGACCTTTAGCGCCGCGGCGGCTTCGGAGACAACCTTACACGTCGACGTTACGGTGCGTTCATCGCGAGCGTCGAGCAATTCATTGATTTCGTCACCACATCCTGAAAACAGCTTCGGAAACGACTCCGCGAGAGTACACAAGTGTTCGAGAGCGACGACCACGCCTTGAGGAGTGCTCGAACTCTTTGAGCCCTCAGCCGCGCGCGTCGCCTTGCACGCCGCTTTGAGCGTCCCCCGCACGTGTTCACGACCGAAAGGTGCGGATTGTATCTTGATCAACAACGCCTTCATGAAATCTTGGTCGACAGCGTTTGAACTCGACTTCGCGCGCTTGAGAGCATCTTCTTCCGCGCTCACAGCGCTCGAGAAGGACGTTTCGGGATTCAAGACCGTCTGTATACATCGGAAAATGTTGCCATCCTTTTGAGAGTGCAAGCCAGCCATGGCCGCTTTCGCCTTCTGCTGGTCCGGGAAATGAACTTTAATGGCGTCAATGACGCGCGTCAGTGCCGCCTCTCCATCCTTTTTGCGCATCGTCGACAACTTGGATCGGACCACAAAGTATTCTCGCATATCGGCTTGCACGCGCGCCTTGGCGGCTAAGTAGTGTTTCAGGCATTTGACGGTGAACGCGTCCGCGAGGTTCAACGCTCGCAACCAAAACGTACTGCGTAAATCTGCAGACATCTTCGTCGGAAAGAGCGTAGCAATCACCGGTTCGACGACGTGCAGACGCACATCCGGAATCGTGATGGAGCGAAGGATGGCGCATGGAATCCAATCAAACCGTTTCGCTTCCCAGGTCGGCGCGTCTTCCGTGCAGCGCTGAGCGTACGCACGGTAGACGATGCACAGACGCTTGAGCGCCGTTTTGCGCACTGCGGACTTCTTGTCTTTGATGCGATCGCCAATATCGGCGATAAGATCGTGCGGAAACAATTCACTCGAGGTTGGCTTGTCCAAAACATCACAGAGCGCATTCACCGCCGCCGCCCGAACTTGATCATCGAAATCGCACAGACGCTCGCGCAGTTGCTTGATCACCGTCGCCGCCGGAACGGAGCAGAGACTCGCGTTCGGATCGACGCGCGTCTTCAAAAACTTGGAACCCCACTTGATCATCTCTGAGCGAATCTCCACCGCCTTGTCGCTGAATCGACGAACGAAGTCGAGCAATAAGTGCGGGTAATCTTCCGCCGTCGACGATCCTTCGTACGCGAACACTCGCCCAAAGAGTTTCACCGCGCGCAGACGCATGCTCAAATCGTCGGCCTGCAAGTCGTCCGTCACCGACGGCCACACCGTGACGAGAGCCGTGGGATCGGACACCGCGATTTCTTCGATGATGTCGACGTGGCGCTTACTCAGAGGCGCGAGCGCATCTTCTTCATCGACGAGTCCGTGCATCGCTTGCGTCAAAAAAGTCTGAATCGGCGCGTGCAGCTGATGCTCGCATTTTCGAACCAGTTCCGCCGCCAATCTGTACGCCGCCGGATTTTCCGTGCGCACGGGATCGATCAAACGCGACAAAACCTCGCATACGATGTCCGACGGCACGGGTGTGTCTTCATCGCAGCTTTCCTCGATCATCGTCGACAAAACCTTGCCCACTTCCTCCGCCACCGCCGTCGAATTGGACGCGTTCGTCGAGTCGAGCAAAACCTTGAACAAATCCCGCACCAACGTCTCCGCCCCGTCGCCATCTAAATCCAACATCGGCACGCACAACCCGATATTCGCCACGTTCACCAACAGACTCTTCGCCGCCTCGAACTCCTCGCTCTCGATCGATCTCAGGCTTCCCAACGCGTCCAAGAACAATTCGTACACGTCTCGCATCGCCTCGTCGCCCTCCACGGGCGCCACCGGCGCGCACACTCGCATCAGATCCGACACGCACAGCGCCACCAACACCCGAACCCGTTTACTCTCGTGCGTCATCAACGATCGCTGCGTCAACGCCTCCGCGCTCGTCCGTAATCGCTTCGCCTCTTCCCCGCCCTGGTCCACTCGACTCAACGCGTCGGCGAGCCCCTGCGCGCGAATGAAACGATCAGCCGCCGCCGCCGTCCCTCGTCAGTCCTCGTTCATTCGCGCGCCTCTCTCCCCTCTCTCGCGAATCATCCCATGATCACCACTCCCTCGCGCGTCTCCCACCTCCCATCTCGCCCCCCCCTCCCCACGACGCGTCGCGTCACCGTTCGCACGCGAATCGTCATCGAATTTTCAAAAATCACCTCGAGCGTCTCCACCGTCTCCACCGTCGTCCTCGTCCTCGTCGCCGACGCCGACGCGCCGCGTTTCGTGGACGCGCCGACGCGTCGAAGCGCGTCGCATCTCTCGACGCACGCGTCGACGAGCGCGCGCATGGTGTCCGTCCGTCGGTCGCGCGCGTCGACGTGTGGGCACGACAGCCGAGATGGAGATGATTTGAATCCATCCGTCGGGGGCCACCGGGTAGTGCGTGTCCGTACGGAGTTTCTTGTCGTGCCATCCGAGGATGAATGAAAGAATGAATGAATGAATGAATGAATGAATGAATGAATGACGACCGTTCGAGTCTCGGGAGAGGACGACGCGCGCGCGCGCGAGAGAGAGAGGTCAGAGGTGATCGAGGCCAGAGGTGATCGAGGTCCGAGGTCGAACGCTCGCGGTGACGACGAGCGGAGACGACGAGGGTGCCGCCGAGCCGCGATGGTGAGTCGAGATCAAAAAGCGCGGGACGACGCGGCGAGAGACGCGCTCTTCGGCGCGCTCCTGCGTAAGACGGGGAACCGCGCGTGTTTTGATTGCGGATCGCCGTGTCCGAAGTGGACGAGTAAGAATTTCGGTGTCTTCGTGTGTTTGGATTGCAGCGGCGTGCACAGGTCGCTCGGCGTGCACGTGAGCGCGGTGAAGAGCGCGAACATGGATAGGTGGACGGACGGGGAGTTGGACGTGTTCCGGGTGACGAAAGGGAACGATAAGGCGCGGACGTTTTTTTCAAAGCATGGGTGGAGCTCGGCGGAGAGGGGGAGGATTGGACAAAAGTATACGTCGCGCGCGGCGATGATGTACGTGAAGCAAATCGCGAAGGAAGTGGAGGCGCTTCGAGCGGATGGAGAGGCGCCGACGTCGCCGAGATCGCCGAGAGAGGGTGGTGGGATGGAAGAGAGTGATTTCTTCAAGTTGGCGGAGAAGGAAGCGGCGCCGGGGGTGGCGAAGGATCCGGCGGCGGAGAAGCCGGTGGCGGAGCGACAGCCCAAGATTGAGGCGAGACGGGTCGAGGTGAAGAAATCGCTTCCGTCGAAGCCGCGCAGTTCCATCTTTGCCAAGCGACCGATGATGAGCTTACCGAAGACGAAGACGGCGCCGGTGAATCAGGCTGTCTCTTCGCCGGGGGCGAGCAGCGTTCTCGCGGAGGAACCGAAGCCCGAGTCGCCGGTCCACGTTCAACCGCCGTCGCCCGTCGTCGAACAGACGCCGGCGCCGGCGCTGCCGGTGAAGCAGCCGTCGCCCGTCGCGGCACCGGTCACGAAACCGTCGAACATCGGAAGAACGGCGGATGGTCACGTGACGTTGCTGAACCCCAAATTCACGTCCAAGTCGACGGAGAGCTCGAAGGCGGCGAGTGGCACGTACAGACCAAACTATTACGCCAACCCCGATCCTCGCTACGGTGTGCACAACGCTCAAGGTGCCCAGGCGTCGTCTGTGAACAGGTACGCGCCTTCAACTGACAACGCCTCGAGCAGAGGTTACGGGAACAACACGAGCTCCATGCCTTCGAATCAATACGGTGGCAATCAATACGGTGGAAACCAATACGGCGGCAACCAGTACTCTTCGTACGATGATGATGATGATGACGTGGACTTACAGGCGGCACACCTCATGCAACGCGTGCGTGTCGCCGCGAACACGGACTTGCAAGCTGTAAAGAACGTGGCGAATCGAGGTGTCAACATGGTCAAGGGAGTGGCGTCAGCCATCTACGACGAGTTGCAAAGATGAACAAAGTTGCTTGTACTCACAAGAAGGCTAGTTGTAATTCAGTTTCATGCTCAGCATCGTAATGTCATCTAATGGCCTATCGCGCTTGTCGCACTTCACGTTTTCGATCGCTTGCACGACGTCCGAGCCTTTGGTCACGCGACCGAACACCGTGTGCTTACCATCGAGCCATGGCGTGGCCACCGTGGTGATGAAAAATTGTGATCCGTTCGTTCCAGGTCCGGCGTTGGCCATGGAAACCGTGAACGGACGATCATGACGTAAATCGCGAACGATTTCATCCTCAAACTCACCGCCCCAACAGGACTCGCCTCCTGTGCCGTCGCCCAACGGATCGCCAGTTTGTACCATGAAGTTTTTAATGACGCGGTGGAAAATGACACCGTCGTAGTACCCGTTTCTGGCGTGCGTGCTAAAGTTTTCACACGTCTTCGGGCACTCGTTCGGATAGAACTGAATGTGAATATCGCCTACCGTGGTGTGAATCACTGCGCTCGTCGCGAGTCCCACGCTCGCGGAGGGCGCAGACGAAGCCGCGAGGATTTCCTCTGCGCGTGGCTTCTCGTTAAAGACGTCACGACCCGTCGCCGCGTCGTCTCCTTCCTCGGGTTCACGACTGGAGAAGATGTACATGCGCACCTTGTTGAACGCGCACGCCACGATCGTCGGATCTTTCTGCGCCACCTTGACATCTTTTCCGGAACCTCTCGCCCGCTTGTCCTTCTGTGGAACTCCTTGGAAGAGCGCCAACCTCGTGAAACGCTCCGTATTTTCAACCTTACCGATGATTCGCGGACACTGGTTGGTCACTAAGTTCACGACCTTTATTCCTAGATGCGTCGCATAAATCAAAAAGTTGCCGCTTTCGTCGAAAATCGCATTCGGCCACGCGTACTTGTCTAGGGACTTTGACATTTCACGTTCAACGGCAAGCCGTCGACCGAAATCTATGTCCTCGATCACGTACTTCTCGTTCCCACTACGCTGGACGTCTTCTGCAAATTCTAAAGATTCATCTATGTCTTTGATGAGCTTCCCAGTCTTCCATCTAAATACCCGCACTCGTCTGTCGGGTCCCGTGGTACTGAATTTCTCGCCATCCGCGCTGACTTCCAATGTATACGCGACGGTCTTCGCCTTGGCCAAAGCGTACAGATCCGTGTCCAACTTGAAGGCGAACTCTACGTTTGGATGATTCGAGCTCGTAAGCGCCGCGTACTCTTCTTCCGGCCTCGACGACCAGTATTCGAGAACGCCTTTCGCCTCGGCGGAAATCACGCACGCACGCGCGGCGTTGTATCGCAACGCGGTAATGGCCGATCGGTGCAACTTATCGAGCGTTTTCACGGGATCTCCACTCGATGAAAGCGCGTCGTACACGCGAACGGTGCCATTATCGTCCCCTATCGCGATCGCCTGCACCGCGTCGCCCTTTCGATAAATGAACTCGCACGCCGTCGGCCGAAAGTCCAACTTGAGCATCATGATCATGTCGAAATTCACCACATCGAACACCTTGCACGTGTTATCCTCACCGATCGTCGCGCACATCGCGCCGTCGGCGCTCACGCACAGGCCGAGGACTTCGCTCGAGTGCGCTCGAAAATGCTTCACGAACTCCACGCCCTCGTGTCTCTTTTTCCAAAACTTCAAGTGCCCGTCCACCGACGCGGTGACGAAAAAGTCGTGCGTCGACGCGAATGCGACGTGCGTCACCGTGTCGCGATGCATGAACGACCGCTCGTACATGGAGGCGGACGGAAGGGCGTCGAGGTAGACGGATTCGTGCGCGAGCACTTTGCGCTTCTTGGATTTCTGCGGCGGAGGCGCGGCGGCCAGGAGCCAATCGCCCGGCGCCGCCTCGGGCTCTTCGGCCGGGCCGGCGTCGCCGGCGTTCGCGCGCGCGTCGTCCGCGGGTTCGGTCATGGCTCGCGCGAGCGGGAAGTGACGACGCGGTGGTGGGCGGCTCATCGTCTCTGGGCTGCTATCGGCTGGGCTGGGAACTCAAACTACACTACAAACTACACAGGTTAATGTTTTCTACCCTCTCTGCGCTGCGCGGCGCGAAGACGATCTCGCGCGAGTTTGTTAGCGGAATTTGTGAGAAGCTTACCGACCTCGAGGGCGGCGACGCCCTGTTCGAGCTCGCCGGCGGTGATGAAAGCGCGAACTAGGTGCGCGACGGCTGTTTCGCTAAATCCAGTCTTGGAAGAACCGTCGATCGAGAGTACATCGTCGCTGAGAATGCGAAGCGCCTCTTCCCACATACCGACGCGTCCAAGCACGTCGAATAATTCATCGAACATTCGCTCGGAGGGTCGTATGTCAAACTCATCTCTGGCGACGCGGTAGAGACTGAGAGCGCCCATCGCGTCCGAGCGAACCTTGCACTTGTTCATGCATTGTACGAATACCCCACCCTCAATCGGGATGCCTAAATCGCATCCAAATCTGATAACATCTATGGCGCCATCGATGTCGCCGTTCGCCGCATATGGTGGTGCGAGGACGCTCAGCGTGCTCTTGCACGTGAGTTTCACTCCGCGCGCACACAGCTTTCGCAACTCCTCGCGTCCACGCTCTAAATCATTCCCGGAGACACACAACCGAAGCATAACGGTCGTCATGCGCTCCGTAATTCTCACGTTCAAAAATGAACCCATGTCCATGATGGTGAGCGCCTGCTCGAGTTGTCCAGGCTGCGCGACGACGTCACCATACGATTCCATGAGTAGGGTGAACGTGCGATCCGTGGGCTCCATTCCAGCTTCAATCGCGTCCATGAACACACCGAGCGCGTCGGAGGCCCTGCCGCTATCCGCGCACGCTTTCAAAAGAGCGTCTAGAGTGTCTATTTTATACACCACACCCGCTTCCCTCCCCTTTTCGAGGTAGCGCATCGCGACGTCGGCTTCCTTTGATTTCGCGCACGCCAGGAGAACGCGAGTGAGCGATTGTGAATCGGGAGCCGGTTCGCTCCCTTCGAGCATTCGATCAAAAAGTTTGGTTGCGAACGCGACGTTACCCTCGGTCACGGCCCCGTACAGTAAAACATTCGCGTGCATGGTCCCCACTTCCACGTCGCCCTTGCGCTTGGTCTCGCTGTAGAGCGTCTCGGCGGCTTCGATGCCCTTCAGCTTGGACAGACACTGCAAAGCGACCCGGAGCACGACGTGGTCTATCGTTTCGACCTCGCCATCGTAAAATGCTTCCATCGCCTTGTCTTCTCGACCACACAGTTGGAACGTCTTCATCGTATTCGCGAGCGAATATTGCGAATGGTATCCTCTCCCGCTCGCCCACACCTCGGATATCGCGTCGACGATGACTCGTTCCCTCGGCTCATCTCGCGCCTTGTTCCCATGTTCGCGTTTGAAACTCTGCACCTCGCGCATGCACGGCACAATGAGACCATCGAGCGCGAACGGAGTCATCGTCGCCCCCGCCGACACCGCCTCCCTCAGCGTCGCCAACGTCGCACCGACATCCTTCGATCCTCGACACAACCCTCTCGCCAGCTCGCCCAGCGTGTACTCGCTCGGTCTCGCCATCTCCCGTCGCATCTGTCCCCACACGTCGCGAACGCGCGCCTTGGCGTCCTCGTCCGCGGTCGCGCGCGCCGCCGCTCGAATGGCAAAGTTCCACTCCTTCGTCGTCAACGCTTTCCTCTCACCCCCCGCCGACGCCTCGACGCGCGCGCACACGATCGCGTGCGCCTTTTTTGACGCGCTCTCATCGCTTTCGCGCGTTCCCGTGGACGCTAATCGGTACAGCGCGCGTCCGACGTCGTCCGCATCCTTTCCCTCGCCTCGCCCCCCATCGTCCCGTCTCGCGCGCGCGCGCGCCGCCGCGCGTCTTCGCGCGTCTCGCGTCGACGCGCGCGAGACGCCGATAGTTCTCTCGCGCGAGACGCGCGCCGGCGTCGTCGTCGTCGACATGGGGACGCGACGCGACGCGTCAGACTTTGACGCGTTCGTAACAAACTTCACCCATGCAAATCTTCGCTCGCACCGGTACGCGCGACTCGACGCGACGCGACGCGACGCCACTCGACGCGACGCCACTCGACGCGACGCCACTCGACGCGCGACGCGACCGGCGCCGAGCGCTCGCGACGGTCGAGCGTCGGGGAGGACGATGACGATGATTCGCGAAAGTCCCGAGAATTGACGAAACCTCGCGCGACGACTCGCCGTTCGCGGTGACTGACGACGCGCGCGCACCGCTCGCGATTCGCGCGCAGTTGAGGGTACCACGGTCGTCGTTCGAGGCGCGCGCACGGCGCGCGCGCTCGAAGGCGCGCTCGAAGACCTAGGCGCGCGCTTCGATTACCTCACGACGTCCCGAGGCGCGCCCCTTCGCGGCGACGCCGTGTTGGAGGATGAATGCACCGTGCACGCGCGCGTGCGCGTGCGTGGTGGTCACTGTCAAGTGCCGTGCGGAATCTTCGACGATCCGGGCATGGTGGCGCAACTTCGGGAGGCGAGCGCGACGATTCGCAAGGCGATGACGCAAATCAACGAGTTGGCGAGCGGACTCTCGGATCCGGTCAAGTTGAACCAATCCATGCGATGGGTGATGACCAAGGAGGAGCACTGCTCGAAAATCATCACCATGATCGGAGAGTACTGCCTGTGCCAACGCATCAAGGCGGCGGAGATGTCTCCGGAAGATTACGTCGACTCGTTGAAGATTCACCACTTGGTCATGCAAAACGCGATGAAGTGCAAGCAAAACGTCGATACCGACTTTTGCTGCCACTTGGATCACTCATTGGACGACCTCTCCAAGATGTACACGAAATCCTGAACGATTCGGTCGATGCTCTGACGAGCCGCCGCCGAGCGAGCCGAGCCTCGGGCGAGCCGCCGCCGTGCGACGTCGCGAGCGACGCGCCCATCGCGTCATTTTTTGTCGTGTCCCATCTAACGCATCCTTCATCCTTCAGCGCACGCCTCGGTCTCACCCGCGTTCGCATCCACCGCACCGCCCCTCGCGGTCCTCCCCGTCGTCGTCGTCACTTCGCGACGCGCGCGTCGATGCCTACCCTCGCGACGCGCCCACCCGCCGTCCTTCGTCCCACCGCCTCGCGCGCTCGCCCCATCGGTCGACGCGCGCGAACGACGATCCCGCGCGTGCAACCCGACGGCGGGGCGTGTCAAGAGACCGCCGGCGCCGCCATGAACGTCGGCCGTCCCGTGTACACCGCCATCACCCAAAAACTCACGCGCGCGCTCGCCCCCGTGTCTCTCGTCGTCGTCGACGAGAGCGCGGCCCACGCGGGACACGTGGGTAATCCCGCGCGCGGAGATCCGAGCGCGGAGACGCACTTCAAGGTGGAGGTGGTGAGCGAAGCCTTCGAGGGAAAGCGCCAGGTGCTCAGACACCGCATGATTTACGACGCGCTGCGCGAGGAGATGAATAATCCGATTCACGCGCTTCAGCTCAAGACGAAGACCCCGAGCGAGGTGGGATAGGCGACGCGCGCGCGCCGTGTGATCGTTCCTCGATCGTCGTCTCGCGTTCGACGCTCGAACGCCGTGTAATCATAAAAGCGCGGTTCGCCGCGCGACCCCTCTCGCGCGACCGCACACGCCCGCGCGCGCCGTCATGCTCGGACTCGCGCGCGCGCTCGTCGCGACGCGCGGTGGTACCGCGGTCGCGCGCGCGCGTCTCGCACCGCGTCGCGTCGCACCGGTGCGTCTCGGTGGTCGCGCACACCTCGCGACTCGAATCGACGTCATCGATGACGCGCCCGCTTTCGCGACGCTCGTGCAGGGGGCGTCGCGAGGCATCGGACTCGAGCTCGCGAGACAGATGCTCGAACGCGACGCCGATGTTTTTCGCGGGCGCGCGCGCGGTGGGATCGTCGTCGCGACGTGTCGAGACCCGGAGGGCTCGGACGGGTTGCGCGCGCTCAGAGCGCGGCACGGGACGCGACTGGTGACGGCGCGGGTGGACGTCGAGGAGGAGGAGACGATGAAGGCGGCGGTGGACGTCGTGATGCGAGAGGTTGGACGCTTGGATTTCATGGCGAACGTGTCGGCGGTGCTGAGCGATGGAAAGATGCGACCGGAGACGTCCATCGCGAGGACCGAGGCGGCGAATATGACGCGCGCGTACGCGGTGAACGCGGTGGGGCCTACGATGATGATGAAGCATTTCTCGCCGTTGATGCTGAAAACGGCGGAGAAGAACGCGATGGAGGGTGGTGGGGGACACGTTCCGGTGATCGCGAATTGGTCGGCGCGCGTGAGCAGCGTCGGGGATAATCAGTTGGGGGGATGGCACTCGTACCGGGCGTCCAAGACGGCGCTGAATCAACTGACGAGAAACGCCGCCATCGAGTTTGCGAGGAAAAAACATCCGATCATCGCCATGTGCGTGCATCCGGGCACGGTGGATACGAAACTGAGCGAACCATTCAAGAAGAACGTGCCCGCGGATAAGTTGTTCACGCCCGAATACGCCGTGACGCGACTGCTCGAAGTCATCGGAGACGCCAACTTGGAGCAGTCGAGCGGAAACTTGTTCGATTACGCGGGCGAAAAGATTCAGTGGTAGCGCGCGCGCGGATATTCTTCTCTGATTATTTTTAATTTACATTGTTTCTAGTAAAACGTTTCTGCGATGCAAAGGGAAACAAACGTAGAGGTCAGTTGCGGGTTTTCTTCTCGGCGCGAGGCGAGAAGGAAAAGGTTTTCGAGTCTCCTCAGACATCCAAGGAAGGTGGGGCCTGCACTAGTTCTCAAGCTAGGCATCCGACGAATCGGTAGCGAAAACTCTAGAGTTCGGGCACTGCGAATGGTTTCTTTGAGAAACGCCCTTGCTATCTTCATCACCGGAGACTCGCGGCGTCGCAAACACGAAAGAAACGCACGAAAAGAAACAATTCGCGAGCAGGAAAACGTGTCAGGCTGGTACATGTTCGATCACGGCTCAAGCTCTGAGGGAATCCGAATATGTAGATTTTCATCGTCCACGTTCCCGACACGCAGTCTTGCCTCGTCAAAGATGCCTTGGTGATGTGTAACAGTGTCTTGAGTTTCCTCACGAAGAATCAGAGAAATCCGCTAAGATAAGATTTCATCCTCATCGGCAACCTTTGACGGCGAAGAAGACGAGAAAAAACACAGAGTAAAAACGTGTGCGCGGGACGCGTTCCACGATCGTACTCGGCCCGGCGGCGTTTTGCGTCGGTTAGAGCTAATAACTTGATCATCACGCAAACGCCGGCCTTGGCGCGTAAGACAGGGATAACTAAATTTTGTTCGTCATCCGCAAAATCAAGAAGCCGGGCGAGCGACCACCGTGGAACACTCCTTCACACCGCACGCGCGCGCGTCGTTCGCAACACGCACCTAAACCATCCCTAAGCTACAACCGACGTCCGATTCTCGCGAGACGTCGAGTCTCCTTCGCGTCTCACTTCCGACCGCTATAACTCTGAATCGTGTTCGGATTACGCGGATCTCTCGCCTTGAAATCATTCAAACGCTTCAACGCGCGTTGTTTCGTAAACATCCACCGCAAAACCCGTTCATCGATGCGTAACGCGCGTTCCGCCTCGGCCACTATGCTCGGCGGCGCGTTGAACGACATCTTCACGAATTGCGCCTACGCGCGCGCGCCCGATTCACACCCATCACCGTCAGTCGCGCGCACACACAACACACACACACGCGTCCCCAAACCTCCCTCCCCACCTCCCTTCCACCTTACACCCCCCTCCCGTTCCCGCGTTCCCGCGCTCC